>Ga0310344_10001384_pt1 | contig 18521 bp, 23 predicted proteins | sample HC15DNA20200_MG_FD_203801 | JGI IMG/M metagenome (GOLD analysis project Ga0310344, IMG submission 203801) | Marine microbial communities from station ALOHA, North Pacific Subtropical Gyre - HC15-DNA-20-200_MG | ecosystem: Environmental > Aquatic > Marine > Oceanic | place: Pacific Ocean: North... | reverse complement strand
AATGTAAAACTACTAAAAGACTATGCAAGATTTCTTGTAAAAATTAGCAAAACATATCAGCCAATTATAGTAGCAGGTGGTGGAAAAATAGCACGTCATTATATCACACATGCACGTTCTTCAGGAGCTGATGAATCAACACTTGATGAATTAGGAATTGAGATTTCAAGATTAAATGCAAAACTACTCATCTATGCACTAAAAAACAAAGCATACCCTCATCCTCCTACAACACTAAGAGAAGTAAAGCATGCAGTAGATAGTGGATTGATAGTTGTGGCTGGTGGATTACACCCAGGTCAGTCAACAAATGGCACTGCTGCTCTAATTGCTGAGAAAGTTAATGCCGAACAATTCCTTAATGCAACTGATGTCTCTGGAATTTATGATTCTGATCCTAACAAAAACAAAAAAGCAAAACTCTTCAAGACAATCGAGATGAAAAATCTCAAAAAACTTCTAATCCACGAGGATTCGGTTGCTGGTGGATATGACTTGATGGATATTGTTGCACTAAAAATTATAGAGCGTTCAAAAATCAAAACCCGAGTAATAAAATCTGATATCAAAACTCTTGAAAAAATAATCAAGGGTGGAACAGCTGGAACTGAAATTATTCTAGCAAAAAAATAAAGATTATTGGATGATGTAATATCTATCAATAATCATCAGTTGTTTTTTAATCAGAAATATATGAAAAAAAATCAAATGATGGATCCGCCTGTATGTGAGTTTTGTAAGAAAAATTATGCATTCAAATCATTTCACTGTAATCACTGTATCAAAAAACACAAAATTTGTGCTTCATGCATACTAAAAAATAAAACAAAAATGAATCTTCGTAAAATTACTAAAAATACCATATTTGATAGTAATTTGAAAAAATGGTCTTGATCAACCACTGATACTATCAGTTAATTCCATTAGATATGCAATGACAAAATTTAGTGCTTGAAATGCCACAAATCCTATACCAAAACAGATTGCGATCTTCTTTGGAAGTGATATTCTATTCCATCTGGAAATAGTTTTTCTTGCAGTGCTGCCACAAGATTCACAATAATTTCCTTTTTCAGCGATCTTGACACCACATCTTTCACAAAACACATGAAACATTTCATTCCAATCAAATTAAGAATTTCTCAAATTTTGCGATCTCAGAATAGTATAATTATTCGTATGATGTAACATAATACAAGATGTCAAAATATCAAAATAGACCCATGCAGGTAAACGTTGGCAAGGCAAAAGGAGTCATACTAGGAATTATCGTTTTAATTATAATCGGTGTTTTGGTTGGTTCTGCAGTATCAATTGTAGATGCAGGATTTAGAGGAGTACTACTTCACTGGAACGCTGTAGATTTACAAGCACCACCACTAGAAGAAGGACTGCATTTTATAGTTCCATTCCAAGATTCAGTTGTTCCACTTGAAGTTCGTACCTTAAAGTATACAAAATCGACAACGTCGGCATCACAAGACTTGCAGACAGTGTCAACTGAAATTACAGTAAACTATCATCCAGAACCAAACTCTGTTAACTATCTTTACAAAGAGGTTGGTCTAGACTATGAGAACCGTATCATTCAACCAACTGTAGAAGAAGTTGTAAAACAGGTAACTGCCAATTATAACGCTGAAGAATTAATCACAAAAAGACCTCAGGTAAAACAAGATATTCAAAATGAAATTACTGCACGTCTTGCTGATTTCAACATTACAACTGAAATTGTGTCAATTACAGACTTCCAGTTCTCAATATTATTTGCACAAGCAATTGAAGCTAAAGTAGAAGCAGAACAACGTGCACTACAAGCAGAAAATGACTTGAAAAGAATCGAAGTAGAAGCAAGACAGTTTGAGGCACAAGCAATCGGTATTGCACAGGCAAATATTGCAGAAGCACAAGGAGAGGCTGAAGCAATTAACATTATCAACCAAGCACTTGCAAACAATCCATTCTATTTAGAATGGCTCAAGACACAAGCATGGGATGGAGTACTACCACTAGTTGTTGGTGAAGGTGGAACACCTTTCATACAAATTCCAACAGAACCTTAGTTCTTTGGTTTATCTCGCAAATTATCATACATTGCTAAAAATTGATCAGGTTCGTTTCGACGATAGTGTTTTGCTAGACGATTAATCTCTGCATCAGATAATTTTTCACCTTTGTTTTCGTTAAATTCACGAATTATTTCGTGTTGTGACTTTTTGATGTTATATCTTCGTAGTGTGTTGTTGACTGCGTTATTTGCTAGAATGTCAAAGATCACGTATCTATACACAAGATAACCAGAGATTCCTAGAATTGCAACAATCGAGATTGGAATTATCCAAGCATATACCATACAATACCTAAGACAAAAGAGTATTTCATTGTTATTCAGAAACGTTTTTGTTAGAATGAAGATTTCCCATTAACAATTGGTTTGCACGCCAACAGCCTGGAAAGGTAACACTTCTTACCTTTCCAGGATTTTACATTGCATAGAATTTTAAGCAAAAAATGCATCTTTTAATCATGAGATTATTAATTTTGGCCATTTTCGTTGTCTTTTTTTCATTTATGACTCCTGTATTTGCCGAATTGAATGTGGATGTCATCGTTGATGGCTTGAATAATCCATGGGAGATTGTCTTTGCGCCAGAAGGAGAGATCTTCTTTTCTGAAAGAGATGGTCGAATATGGAAGATTGAAGAATTTGGTCAGGCAAAAGTGATTGAGACGTTTCCAAAGAGTGGTTCGGTTGAGGGAGGAACGCTAGGACTTGCATTACATCCAGAATTTGAGAAGAACAAAAAGATTTACGTCTATCAGACAAATTTGGAGTTGGAATTTTTCCAAAACAAAGTTTACAGCTTTACAGTTGATGGTTACACATTAACTGATAAGCAAGTAATCATAGATGGTATACCTGGAGCCCCATGGCATGATGGTGGGAGAATAGCGTTTGGTCCTGATGGAAAACTATACATCACAACAGGCGATGCAATTAATCCTGGGTGGTCACAAGATCTTTCATCACTTGCAGGAAAAATTCTAAGAATTGATCCAGATGGAAAAATTCCAGATGACAATCCATTTGATTCTAGTCCAATCTTTTCTTATGGTCATCGTAATCCACAAGGAATTGCATGGTCAAATGATGGATTACTTGTTTCATCTGAACATGGTCCATCTGGAGAGATGGGATATGGACATGATGAGATTAACGTAATTGTAAAGGGTAAAAATTATGGATGGCCAAAAGTTGTAGGTGATTCATCTGGTGATGGTTTTGTTAATCCAATAATTCATAGTGGTCAAGCAACATGGGCCCCAAGCGGAATGATCTTTTTTGATTCAGAAAAAATTCCAAGTCTTGAAGGAAAGTTCTTGGTAGGTGCACTTAGAGGACAACATCTAATGGTTGTAGATGTTGCAAAGGATGGTTCACTAATCAGTACAGAAAAGATGTTTGAAGGAGAATTTGGTAGAATTCGTACAGCACAAATTGATCCTGATGGTGTTTTGTATCTTCTTACAGCAAACGGAGAAAATGACAAGATAATTCGTATTTCTGAGGCTCCAGTTGAAGAAGTTACAACGTTCACATCAAATGAATCAGAAGTCAATCAATCAATAATCTATGTGATAATTGGTGTGATAATTGCAGGAATTGTAACAGGTATAATTGCAATTAAACGCAAGAGATGATTATTGATCTTCTAACTCTTTCACTTTAGAAAAGCACTTTTCGGCCTCATCTTCTTGACCTTTGTGCTTTAGTAATTCTGCTTTATTATACCATGCATCTGCATATCCTGGAGATATCTCAATTGCTTTTTCATAGCTAGATATAGCATCATCATATCGTTCTAGCTCTGTGAGTGCAACACCTCTATTATAGAAAATTAAAGAATCATTTGCATCAAATGCTACAGCCTTATCATAACATGTAACTGCATCATCGTATGATTCAAGTTCTGCTAATGAGATTCCTTTGTTAAGATAAATTTCTGCAGTCTCCATTATCTTTAGAGCCTTGTCATAAAACTCGATTGCTTCTTCATGTTCGTCATAGTCTGCAGATAAAATTCCCTCACTGATCAAGGCTTTGACGTCTGCTTCTGTTAATCCCATAAAGAAAATTAACTTAATTTTAGATAAAGATTATCACTCACAGCCAAACTTTACAGCCCAATCTAAACCACCAAATTCACTTCGTCCACAAAATCTTGGATCAAGATCTGCATGATTATTTTCTAAAAGTAGTTCATTCAGCGATGTTTCACTACAAAAAACTAATCCTACTTCTCTATCAAATGATGGTTTTTGACCCCTATCTAATATGAATACAGATTCACTTCCAACATTACACTGTGATTCTGCAAATAGTTTCGCTTCTTCTCCTCCTGGTTCTGTTCGTTCAGCTGAATTTACAAGTGCAAGTCTAATTCTAATTTCTTCACCATTATCTGATAGAAATTTTACTGTGTCACCGTCAACTACTTGAGCAATTGTTCCTGTAGTACAGATTTGTTCTTCGCAATTAATTGAAGTCTTTGGAGGTTCCATATAGATGGCAAGTGCAATTATTCCAATACCTATAACTGAAACTAGCATCATTGATACTGCTTTCATCAAGTTTCCCATGAATTGTATTATGAGTAATGCAATATAGATGATTTTTTAACTCAATTTTCTGTAATAGTAATATGTCAAAGATTACAGAGGCTTGTAGTTTTGCTAAAAAAAAACATGCAGGACAATTAAGAAAAAATGGTAAAACTACTACATTTTCTCATCTACAAGATGTGGTAAAAAATTTAAGAAAAATGAATATAACAAATGAAGATATTATTTGTGCTGGATGGCTACATGATACAATAGAAGACACAGATACTGATTTTGATTCTATAAAAGACATATTTGGTAAAACGGTTGCAGAAATAGTTGTTTCTGTAACAAAGGATAACCGTTTGCCGAAAAAACAAAGAGAAGTAAAATATGTAAAAGATCTCAAAATATCCAGTGTAAAAGCAAAACTTGTAAAGATTGCAGATATTTTAGCAAACGTAAATGATGCTCCTAATGCAGGAAGAAATGCGCAGTGGGAAAGACAACAGTTTCTAAAAAAATCAAAATACTGGAGTTATGTATCAAATGTAAAAGCAGGAAAGCTTGCAGAATTATCGTGGGCAAAAAATGAATGGAAAAGGTTAGAAGAAAAATATTCAAATAATTTACATTAAGAAAATTTCAGCATTACACTGTAGTAATTTTAGTCACCTGGTTCGTCTGGGTGACCTTTGCCCCTTAGTGCAAATGTTACTACTGCTAGTGCAATTGCCACACCGATTGCTGCTCCAAAAGCAGCAGCGCTTGCTTCTGCCATGTGACATTATACACTTTGTTGCATAAATCAATTACTGACTGCTTAGAGTCAAAATTCTAGATTTATTTTTTTACAAATTCTGAGCAGGGACATGTTGTGATGATACATTGTCTTTTATCTCCAAGATGCTTTGATTTCAGATGTCTGCATGCTATATTTTGGCAGGTATTCTTCTCAATCTCTTTTTTCACTATTGCCGCTGCAATTCTATTAGCTTCTTCTTTTGATACTTTCTTCTTATCAACATAATAATGAACTACTTGGGACCACAGTTTATCAATCTGAAATGGAGTAACATTTTCCCACATCATGAGGTTCTATACGTAGCTGTGATAGATAAAAATGATCCATAAAATATTAAAAATGGAAGTTTAAGATTGGAAACTGTGTGTTCATAGACCACACACGTTAGTAACCAATGACAACTCCCCAAAAAAAAATAAGATGAACGATATTAAAACGAATATAGTACAATAATCAATTAGATCAAATCTTGAGATCAAGTCTTTAGAATTTATTCCTACAAAGAGATTTAATGTTGAGGAAAAACATCAGACCATGGCTATTTGGATGGGTGGAATTTTCCTTAAAGATGAAGGGGGATATGAGATTGTACTAAAATCACTTGACCACTACAAAAAAAGATTACAGACAATTCATCAAAGCCCAGAGTTACAAGAAGCTGCTGCAATGTTTGCGCCAATTTTACAGTCACAAGCACAAAAAAGACTTCCAATGGTTGATCAAGCAAAACAAAAAATTGAACAAGTTCTTCATGATTCAATTCCAGCAAACTCATTAGAGGAAGATTTAGAAATTTTAGAAAAAGCATTGGAGTGTCGTAAATCCGATATTGAAAAAGCACAAGATACAGGAAAAGAATATTTTATGAAATTATTAGGAGATTTACAAGAAGCAAGAAAAGATTTAGAATCACTCAAAAATGCACTTAAAAAAATTAAAGAATATTCTAACTAGTTTTTAATTGATTTGACATAATCTTCAAGTTTTTGCTTTTTCTGTTCGGGGCTTAATGGAAGAAATTCCTTCCACTGTTGTTTCATATCTTGTTTTTTTGCATTCTTTTCTTCATCAGACATTGTATCCCATTGCATCTTTACTTGCATAAAGTGTAGAATCATTGCTGCTCTGTCTTGAATTGAAAGAGATTTCCAAGCATCACCCATCTCTTTGAATTGCTTTTTCTTTTCAGCGATTTGTTCAGGAGTCATTCCCTTGAAGTAGTCTTTCATCTTGTTGTTGTGTTTTTTATCGTAAGTACGCTTGTTTTTGTGAGATTCCTTCGTAATTACATCAGATATGTAAAGTTGTTCTCCAGTACCAGCATCTACTAGAACTTTATTATGACCACGATCATCATTCATCATTATAACTTTGTAAACAAGATATCCGTTGATAACAGATAATTTTCCATATACTGCTTTACTCTCAGGTACAGCATCTTCGGCTGCAGACATTGCATCAACGAGTGAGATTTTGCTTAATTCTGAATAGTCTTGACCATCTGCGATAGGAATTGTTCCTTGAATTGCAGGATATTTTGTCTTGTCCCAATCAGCAAATGCAGGAGTTGCACCAACAGATGTAACAAGGACGCCAATCAACATTACAGCTGTTAATTTTGCAGATAGCCTTTTCATATAAAATCGAATGATAGTTAGTATAAAAAACGATCCTAACACTTGTTCATAGTTTTTGTATGAAAAACATGAATTTAATTTATCGTATATAAAGAACACATTAAAAAATTATGAAAATTAGCAAGCCTTTTTGCTTGAAATGTTGTATTATAGGCATGACAGATCCTATCTGCAACTTGTGTGAAAGAAAACTTTCAGAACACACATACGAAGAGTCAATCAAATGTGCAATGGAATTGATTAAACAAGGACATAAGAAGATAGGAATGGGACAACATCGGTTACGTCAGTCAATGTTAGATTAATTCTCTCATAAATTCTAAACAATATAGAAAAATTATTCTTTCTTAGCTTCGTCTTTTGGAGCTTTTTCTTTGGCTGGTGCTTCTTTCTTAGCTTCGTCTTTTGGAGCTTTTTCTTTGGCTGGTGCTTCTTTCTTAGCTTCGTCTTTTGGAGCTTTTTCTTTGGCTGGTGCTTTTTCTTTCACAGATTCTGTGTCTGCAGGTGGTACTTCATCTTTAATTTCACCATCATATCTGCAATTAACCTGAAATATTTCATCAGATACAGTGTTTCCTCGAACAAGTTTTCTTTTTCTCAATCCTTTTTCAGTATCTTGAAGGCCAACTCCTTTTGAAAGTAATACACGTTTTCTTGCCATTCCATGAAGATCGCCTCGCATTGGAACACCAGATTTGTCACTTCCTCCAGTTATTTTTAATTTTCCTGCCAATCCTACAATTACAGCATCAGTTTCAGCACCTATAACTAAACCCATAAGTGGATTTGCATCTTCTTCTTTTAGTTCCTTGGTGATAGATTTGCCTTTTACATCTGAGATTGTCAGTTTGAAATTAGCCATTGCGATCTCAAAAATTTGTAAACTACTAATTAACCTTTGGACAAATTTACTTTGCAAAAAATCTTTAATGTAGTTTTTTCTCATACTACATATGGAAGAAAAAGTCGAGTGTCCAAAATGTAATGAAATAATGCTCGATGTTCAAACCTGTCATCTTATCTGCCCGAGATGTGGATCGCATATGGATTGTTCAGATAAGGGTTCAGTTTGGTAATTAAAAACCTGGTCTGTCTGGAATATAATCTGCTGCCATGTTTAGTGCTTGGTCTTTCATTATCTCCAAATATTCATCATATGATGCTTCAAATTTACAATGAGGGCAAGTGACTTTGGTCTGTTCATCATTTACTTGTGCAACGTTTTCACATTCCGGACATCTTGCATCCATAAAAAGCATTTATGATTTTGAGTATTTAATGCCTGCTCAAAGAATCTCTTAAAACAAGCTGTTTGCATACAAAATGTTATGGAAGTTATGGGTAGAGGTCTAAGACAAATCGTACAGGAAACACCTGGATATTTTCATCTTTTGACAAAATATGCAGGATGGAAATTATTTAAAAAAAGAAGCCCAATTTTTGGCTCAGCAGACATAATCAATGTATGCAACTTGCACTGTGATCATTGTTATTGGTGGACTAATAGAAAAGAAAGTGATGAATTAACTCTTGAACAATGGAAAAAAGTAATTGATGAGAAATTCAAAAAACAACATGTATTTGCAGTAACAGTGATTGGAGGAGAACCCATGATGAGACCAGATGTTGTTGAATTATTTGCTAAAGAATTTCCAAAGAGAGCATGTGTTGTAACAAATGGGACATTTCCACTACCAAAAATTAAGGATTTGTATTTCTACTGGATTTCAATTGATGGGGACAAGGAGACACATAACAGCATAAGAGGTGATGATGCATGGGAGATGACTAGGAAAAATGTAGTAAATTATGTTGAAAATAATGGAGAAAAAGCATTCAAAGACATATGGATTTCAATGACGATTAATTCTAGAAACTACAAAACTATTAGAAAAGTAATAGAAGATTGGCGGGAATATTCAAACAAAATTGGAATACAATTTCATACGCCATTTATGAAAGGTGATCCGTTATGGCTTCCATTTGGAAAAGAACGTGATGCGGTAGTAAACGAGATTATTGATATGCAGAAACACGAATACAAAGATTACATTTCAAATCCAAGAAAACAGTTAGAATTAATGAAAAAAAATTGGGGAGGAAACGGAACAACTCCAATTGATTGCCCAACATGGACAATTGTTTCAGTTGATCATTTGGGAAGAGAAAAAATGCCATGTTGTATAGGAAGTGCAGAAAAAGATTCTCTGAAACCAAGATGTGAAGAATGTGGACTTGGATGTTATTCCATTTTTGTAGGTAGTGGAATCAAGGGTTGTTAAAACATTTGAAATAAAATCAAACAGAGATTAATTAATCAATAAAATTAAAATTATTTATGCGGAGTTAGTTTAGTCTGGTTATGACGTCAGCTTCCCAAGCTGAAGGTCGCGTGTTCAAATCCCGCACTCCGCATTTATTTGAAATAAATTAGTTTTCGATCTTGTCAATAATTTCATTAATTTTAGCGACAATATCTACGTAGGATGGAGACGTGATCTCACCATTTTCGTTTGTAGTTATTTCTAATTTCTTAACCATAGAATAACTAACTAAAAACCATATTTCAATCTATAAATTTGCAAACTTTTCAATCATTGATTGACCATCATTGGTCATCTCTGGATGAAACTGCGTACCATAAATTGATAATTCTTTATGCTTTACAATCTCGTTTTTACAATTTGATGATTCAGCTACAGATTCAAGTAAATTTCCAAGTTTGGAAATTTCATATGAATGGCTCTCAAAAACAGTATTATTCCCATCACAAAGAGAATTCGCATTTGATGTAATGTTCTGTTCACCACGTATTACAGAAGATTTACGAATAGTTCCACCTAGTGCAAGTGCTAAGATTTCTGCTCCATAACAAATTCCCAAGAGTTTCTTTTTTTCATTCACTGAATGGAAAATAATCTTTGAATTTGTTACATTCATCTGTGAGTCATTATTACGTCTTCCAGAAAGAATAAAGGAATCAAATTTTGCAATATCTTGAAGATTTATCTCATCAAATGATTTTTGCTCAAAAACTATATTTGAATTTGAAAGTGTATTAGCTATATCTTTTGTAAAGACAGAACCATTATCAACTAGCAGTAACACGTCTAGTTCTTTCCGATTTGGATCTTGATATAGTGAATTTCAGCAATTCCATCTACTGTGTTAATTACTCCAAAGTATAGTGAGGTCTCTTCTTCCCACATTAAAACTCTAGAACTTCCGGTAGCATACTTGCTGACAAACTCATCAATCATCTCTTGAGTTGCAGACGCATCAGATTCATTAAAGAATACAATTTGGCCTTCCTCAAATGATAGTGGAATTTGAATTGCTGTTGGTTTTGTTATTTCCAAGCCACTTTCATTAATCATCGCTACTACTCTGTCAAATCTTTCATCTTTGTCTAATTGTACTATAGTTTCACCAGTTTTACTTGTGGTAACAACACCAGAGAGTTTTTGTAGATATGCTTCAAATGCTTCTTCTTGTGTTTGGCCTAAACCAACATAATATTCTCCTGTGAATGCTGCACCAACTGCAGCAATTGTACCTAATTGTGCTACAGAACCACCTGCTCCTGCAGTATATACTGGTATAAAGTAAGTATCTTGATCTCCTACACGATACAAAATATTATCACCAATTCTAGGATTTCGTAACAGAGTTTTTAGTTGTGCGAAGTCAGGATCACGATCAAGTGCTTCTCTGACAGAAGTTGGTCCCAAAAGTTTTGTTTCAGAATCTAATGGAACTTCATAGAATGTCATCTTACCAAGATTACTCATATCGTTTTCTACAACCATGTATCCTGCCAAGTTACGTCCTTGTGAACCACGAAGTTCAAGTGATAACAAACCGATAAATTCAGTTTGCTCAAAGCCAGGTGGTTTTGCTTGAATATAATATGTATCCAGTCCTCGTGGAATTTCATAGAATTCGTTTGCTTGAATGAATGTCTCAACATCTTCTACATGGTAAATGTTGTACATCTCTGTCTTCCAGTTGAACAATTCTTGTGGATAACGTATCTGCTCTTCAAGCCATGCTGGAGCTGGGATAATTTGATCCTCGTATTGCGCCATCAACATGTTTGAGAAAAAGTCGTCCCCATTTTTGATCAGACTGATGTCACCATCGTATGTATCAACTAACGCATAGCCTGCTAATCTGAGATATGGATTTCCTGCTGAATATGGAACATCACGTGTGTCAAACCCAACAATTAATGGAACTAACCAGTAAGTGTTCTTTCCATCAGTTACAGGATAACTATCAAGTTCTTTTCCAAACATGTTGTAAAGGAAATAAGGATAAAGTGTCTGCATTCTTTCGTTAACATCTTTGTATCTCATAATGTGAAGTGACTCACCAGGATATGAGAGAATGAAGTTTGGTTCAAAGATCCATGAGAGTGGTGGCGGAACATCAACTCCTCCTGCTCCATCATATGTTGCACCGTTAAGTTCTGCACTTTCTACTCTGTTAACAGGATAACCAGACCAAGTTTGGTCTAATAAACCACCTTCACCATAGTAAATTGCTCTTTGTTCAAATAGTTCAGAAGTATCCACGATTGTTCCTTCTGTTGCTTCTAGTGTAAGAAATCCATCGGGCACATGAGTATATACTAGATGTTCGTTATACCATTGGTTTTCAAGACTAACAGAAGAAGGTAATATTGGTTTCATGGATGCTGTCCAGTAAAGTTTGTCATTAAATCTTAGAATATCATTATCTTCAAAGTCTACGTAAGGAATAAGACCAATTTCTGGTTTTAGTTTTGCAAATGCAGCATTCCAATCCCAAACACGGATCTTACTTAAGACATCATCATTTTGATCAATATAAGATTCAATCACGTTTGGATTGACAGATGTAATTTGTACTTCGTGTGTATTTTCATTAATTAGATCAAGTTCAGCCAGATAACGATTCACACCAATTTGTTGTGCTGTATATGGACCAAGATATTCAATCTTTTTGGCATCAGCAACGCTGTTATTCACACCCATTGCAATTCCCACAATTAAGGCGATTGCAATTATTGCTACTACACGAATGTATACATCACGTTTGAACATGTGAGTTAAGACACGTGCACGCATTCTATCAAAAATTGAAAATGCAATTAATGCAAATCCTACAACAAAAGTTCCACCAATTGCATATCTTGTGTTATAGTCTATAGTATCTGTAAAGAACATGTTAAAGGCAGCCCAAATTATTCCTATTCCAATTATAGCCTCAATGGTCGCCATGTAGTTGAGGTATCTTGGCTTACCTTCTTTTGTGTCATGTAAGTAAAGGGTAATTACTTTGATTATGTAATGAAGTCCAATAAATAGAATCAAACGTAGACCGATCGCTCCAATTACTGGTGGGACAACAATTAGTAAAGCAGGAATCATTGGAGTAACATTATCCATTGCAAATGCTGGATTTTCTGGTGGAGTTACAAATGGAAGTGAGAATAATGTTGTAATGTTTTCAACACCCAAATCATTTCCATCTATCATATACAATAAACCAAAACCAAACATAAGATTTGCAAAGAATGCACCAAAGAGAAGGATTTTTGTTACTTGCCAAAGTGCAAAATGTCCTCCAGACAATTTGTATTCTGAAAAATTTGGAATAGTTTGTTGAACTTGATCTTGTGGACTACGATTCATCATGTTAATTGCTGTATTGATGAAAAACCAGAAAATTGATGATCTTTTTACTGCGTTCACTCTTAGAAGTGCTACACTAGATAGAGCGATACCACCAATTAGGGAAAACATTAGAGGTTTTGTAAAGACGTCAGCAAACTCTGTAATGTTCATTGACAGAACAACTGCCTGATTTCCTGCTAGAGCAAAAATTATGACTCCAATAATTGCGACTATACCAATTTTGATAAATTTGCCAGCATCTGGTGGTTGTTGACTACTATCTTCGTTTTTTGCGCTATACAAGTTGAAATAAACTCGTTTTTCATTTAATTAATACCTTATTGGTATATTACTAAAAAAACTAAGATTACACGCTTGATGCTATGCCTTTACACATCATATAGACCACAGCAAACTTTGGAATAGATATTTGTTCATTATTGTATGGCCCAAACTTTTTATTTTTTAGTGAAAACTTGATCGGACAATTTGCTACAACTTCTATCTCTTCATCATCAATAAGACAAGCATCTACATATGGATCAAATTTTTTCAAATCCTCTACGAAAATTTTCGTAAGACCACTTTTGCTATTTATAGAACCAGGTAATCTAAAGATTCTATGAATGTCTTGTGTAACATTTGGATCAATCTTTATTCCAATTGATTCTCTGTAATCTTCTAATCTTTTTTGGAATAACGCATAACCGCCAGAAATAATTTCTTGTGAAATTTTTGATCGATTTGATTTTTTTCCATACAAATGCTTTGCAAGTCTTCCATTCCACCCTTCATCTTCAAATTTTGGAAGAGATGATTTGTTCATGTTGAATTTTTTGAATCCAAATGTCTCAGGTATACATCCACGGAACATTATGTAATCAGCAATTTCAGCTCTTTCCTTTGATCCAACTTGTTCATATTCAGAATTTGGGGCATAGATATGAAATCCTTCATTCCCAGAAAAAAAGATCTTAATGCTTTCTTCGTGGATACCTAAATCTTCTGTGAGTATTTTTGTAAGTTTTACAACCTCGTCTTTTGTAGATTTAATGCAATCATCACAAGTAAGTGTTGTAAAGGAAAGCTTTGTCGATTGACAATTAGGGCATACATCAGCAAGAGGTGAAACTGTGTCACATTCAGAGCATTTGATTAGGGTACTATCTTTTGGATATTCATTTCTTAGATCTTTTGCATCAATATCAAAGATTAACTCGGCGTTTTTCCAATCCTTTTCAGCCATAGGTAGGTTTGGAAATGTATAACGTGCATTAGAACAATAAACATCAGAAGGTTTGTTTTGCATTAAAAGTAAATGAAGCTCTTTATCAGATTTGAGTGATATGTGTCTATTCATTCCACCATTAAATTTTTGATAGCCAAATTCTCTTTGATTTGGATTGTCTGGAACATGTAAAAGATCAAAATGTTCAAAATAAAACTTCTTGAATGTATCCTCTAACAGTGTAACATCTTTTACATTCAAACTCGCTTTCTCCCAAATTGAAGTGGATTAATTATGGTACCACATGTAGAAGCACGGAAACAAAGATCTTGCCCTTCTACCTTCTCACATGAAGGACATTTGTATTCGGTAGTTCCTGATTTTCCAGAAAGTTGGTTTAACTGATAGATTGTAACTTTCGGATTATAATCAGGTGCATTCTTGAAAAGTGGTGCAATCTGTTCTACAGTTTGGCCTTTGTTTAGTAGAAAAGTTGCAAGTAGAAATCTTCCAGAATGAGGAAGGTTTTCACCCTTTTCTAAAACCTCGATTGCATGCTTTATGCAAGGAGGATATTCTGTGGATTCAACTGTTCTAACTTCAAATTTTTTTGCAAGTTGTTTTAATTTATCAACATAGTTTTCAAAACCAGGAATCATTTCTGGCGATGAAGATGAATTAATTTTTGTGTAGATGTGTCTATCAAGTTCCTTTCTTACAAGTCTAACAGTTTCATGTGGAGTAAGATGAACTTTGCCATCAATGACTTTACGATTAATTAGTTTCCATTCTCTTTCATGAAAATTGATAGAATGCTTGAGATAATCGCGGACAAGAATTCTAAACTCTTGATCTACTCTTTGAACTGTAACAGAAAAAAGTTCGTGAAGTATTTGTAATGACAATTTGGCTTTCATTGCATCTTGATTGTTAATCAAGTCTTTTTCAAGAAATTTTTCTGCACGACGAGCCTCTGCAAGTGAAAATCTTCGAATTAAGGTGTTCATTCCAGAAAGTTTTAACAAAATAACTGCAATCAGAAATGAAAAGATCTCTAATGGCAAGGAAGAATTATCTGATGATAGATCAGGTTTGAATATTCGTCCTTCTGATGCAATAGTTATTCTTTCAAAAGCACTATCTACAATTTTTCTTAAATCTGGATCTGTTCCAAATTGATCAAGTGAAAATCCTTTATCACTAAGATATTTTCCAGCTTCTGCTAAAAATGGATATTTTACAATCTCATCATTTCCAAGATTAACCATAACAATAATGCACCAACTGAGTTTAAAAATTGCAATTATAAAATTTGTATTTCAAGGCAGATCTCTAGTTTAAATTATAATGAATTTTAGAAAAAATATGCAGATTGGTGCCCATGTATCCATATCTGGTTCTTTGGATAGATCAGTAGATAATGCTATGGAACGAGAATGTTCAGCATTTCAAATCTTTACTAGAAATCCTAGAAGTTGGTTTGCAAAAGATTTGGATCCTAATGAAGCAGACTTGTTTAAAGATAAGCTATCAAAATCAAATATTGACAGAATGGCAACATGTGCACACATGCCATATCTTCCAAATCTTTCAACTCCAGAAGAGGAGGGATATCAAAAATCAATCAAATCAATGATTAAAGAAGTTGAGAGATGTAATCAACTAGGTATTCCATATCTTGTTACACATCTAGGAAGTCACAAAGGTTCAGGTGAAGAGAATGGAATAAAAAGATTAACAGATGCACTAAACGAAGTTGCAAAGACTAAAGCTGATGTCATAATTTTATTAGAAAATACCGCAGGACAGAAAAACTCTGTTGGATCTAATTTTAAGCAACTAGCAGAAATTTTTTCAAAATGTAAACCCGCAAATAAATTTGGTGTGTGTCTAGATACATGTCATGCATTTGTTGCAGGTTATGATTTGAGAACAAAAAGTGCTGCACAAAAGACAATGAAAGAGTTTGATGAGGCAGTAGGAATTAAAAATCTGAAAATTTTACATTTGAATGATTCAAAAGGTGAATTAAATTCCAATCTGGATAGACATAATCACATTGGTTTGGGAGAGATTGGTGAGGCAGGATTATCAGAGATGATAAAAATAATGAATAAAAATAAAATTCCAATAGTATTAGAGACTCCAATAGATGATACAAGGGATGACTTTGAGAACATTAGAAAGGCAAAGTCACTTGCATGAGTAATACGCATTTATGCCATGATTGTTTTGGAGTTTTAGAATGAATTATGAAAATGTAATGAAGTTAGCATTGGAAAGAGCATTTTATTTTCCAAGTTGTGAGGTTTATGGAGACGCACAAGCAGGATTCTGGGAGTATGGTCCAACTGGTGTTAGTGTGAAAAATAAATTCTTAGAATTATGGAGAAGAGAACTTGTCAGGAGAGATAGGATGCTTGAAATTGATGGTTCTCAAATAATGTCAAAATCAGTGTTCGAAGCATCAGGTCACCTTGGAAACTTTGCAGATCCAATAATAAAATGTAAAAAATGTGGGTTGACTTTTAGAGCAGACAGATTAATTGCAGAAGTTACGAATGTGGAGATACCAGAGAGTGCAGATCTGGAAGACTTTGATAAAATGATTAAAGAAAAAAATATTGTATGTACAAAATGTAAAGGAGAATTTGATTCGGCAAAAAAATTCAACATGATGTTTAGAGTTGGTATTGGTCCAGAAGATGAGGAAGCATATCTTCGTCCAGAGACATGTCAATCAATTTTTGTTGATTTTCCAAGATTATTCAAAACCATGCGTGGAAAACTTCCACTAGGAATAGCACAGGTAGGAAAAAGCTTTAGAAATGAAATTGCGCCCAGACAAAGCCTTTTGAGACTAAGAGAGTTCTATCAGGCAGAGATTGAGGTGTTTTGTAATCCAGGAAAATTAAATGATCTAGAAAAGTTTGAAGAAGTTGAGGCTACAACACTACGAATTCAAATTTCAGATAATATAGAAACGATGACGTGTAAAGAAGCAGTAGAAAAAGGAGTTATACCAAACAAATTTGTTGCATATTATCTTGGATTGTTAACAGAATTTTATGAAAAGACAGGAATTGATATGAAAAAAAGTAGATTCAGAAAGCTTGGAGAAAAAGAGAAGGCATTCTATGCTGATATTGCGTTTGATTTTGAAGTAAATACAACAATTGGATGGTTAGAATTAGTTGCATGTAACTATAGATCAGATTATGATCTATCAAGTCATGCGAAGAAAAGTAAAGAAAAATTTGAAGTGATGGATAATGATGATAAGGTTTTACCACATGTATTTGAAATTTCTATGGGAATTGATAGAAGTCTTTACACGATTTTGGAACATTCACTAAGAGAAGATAAAGAAAATGAGAGAATTGTTCTTTCTATCAAACCATATTTAGCTCCAACACATGTAGGTGTATTATCACTTGTGAAGAAAGATGGTTTGGCAGAAAAAACTGATGAAATATATCGTTTGATTAGAACTAAATTTGATTCATTTTTAGATCATTCAGGTGCAATTGGACGAAGATATAGAAGATTAGACGAAATTGGAGCGCCGTTTGCAATAACAGTAGACCATCAAACAAAAGAAGACAATACTGTTACTATTCGTAGAAGGGATGATATGGCTCAAAATCGTGTCAATATTTCAGAATTAGAGTCAATTCTTGCAAAAGAGACAGCATATCCATAAGATATTTCTTCTAAGAAAATGATGGAATTTTATGAAACTGGCAATTGTGATTCCAACATACAATGAAGCAGAGACTATTTCAAGTTTAATCAAAGAATTGTTTGAAAAAATAAAACAATTTGTTGAAAAACTAGATATCCTAATTATAGATGACTCTTCTCCTGATGGTACCGCAGATATTGTTAGAAGATTAGAAGATGGATATGAAAAGATTACAGTGATTCAAAGACCCAAAAAGATGGGATTAGGAGCAGCATATATGGATGGATTTAGGCATGTTTTGAAGAAGCTTGATTCAGAATTGATTGTTCAAATGGATGCAGACCATTCTCATCAACCTAGTGAGATTCCAACTATGCTAGAGAAGATAAAAAATTTTGATTATCTGGTTGCTAGTAGGCATGTTGAGGGTTCAGATATTGTGGGATGGGGAATTGGAAGAAAAGCAACACATTCTATAGCAGGAGCAATAGCTAAAGCATGTGCAAAATTAGAGATTAATGATCCAACTAGTGGATTTAGAATGTTCAAGAGAGAAACGCTAGAAAAAATTGATTTTGGAAAAATTAGATCTGATGGGTTTGCCTTCCAGATAGAAGTTTTACATCAACTAAAACAATTAGATATGAAAGGATTAGAAGTACAAACTATTTTTATAAACAGAACAGAAGGTAGTTCAAAAATGGGTGGTAAAGAAATGATTCAATTTATTACAATGTGCATTAGTTACATTGGGAGAAAATAAGGGAAAAGCTATTACTCAAAAGTAGATGTTTTTGTTTGAGTGAATTCTTGAGTTGGTAGCTCGAGTGAAGGTACTGATGGGAACTTGTCACCGATTTGTTGCTCTGCAACTGCGGATGCTTCTTGAAGGATTTTATTTGTC
>Ga0310344_10001383_pt1:10000-18534 | contig 18534 bp, 15 predicted proteins | sample HC15DNA20200_MG_FD_203801 | JGI IMG/M metagenome (GOLD analysis project Ga0310344, IMG submission 203801) | Marine microbial communities from station ALOHA, North Pacific Subtropical Gyre - HC15-DNA-20-200_MG | ecosystem: Environmental > Aquatic > Marine > Oceanic | place: Pacific... | reverse complement strand
AATGTCGAGATATTTCGTCATGGAGATATGAATCACCTAGAGGACGTACTAAACAGTAGTGCTCGACGACCTGGACGCAGGTTAGTCGTTACGGAGTCTATCTTCTCGATGGACGGTGATCGAGCTCCTCTTAGAGACCTTGTAAGTCTCGCAAAGAGACACGGAGCCTGGACAATGGTGGACGAAGCACACGCTGTCGGAATATTTGGGAACAACGGTGCGGGTCTCGTCCGCGACCTCGGCCTCACTGACTCCGTTGATATACAAATTGGCACACTCGGCAAAGCTCTGGGGAGTTTCGGAGCTTACGTTGCTGGCTCCAGCTCGTTGATTAAGCTCCTCACGAATCGTGCTCGCTCATTCATATTTACCACTGGCCTTCCTCCGTCGTGCGCCGCCGCCGCCGCGAAGGCAATCAATATCTGCATGAGGGAACCTGAACGCGCTGCGACCCTTCTGCAACGGGCGAGAAAAATCGGTGAAGACTTAAGAGAGGCCGGATTAAACATTCCCCATATCGACAGCCAAATCCTTCCCATACTGATTGGCGATTCTCGAGAGACCGTGAAGGCTGCCGAGAACCTGCTAAGAAGAAATATCTACGTGGCGGCAATAAGACCTCCAACGGTTCCAACCGATACCGCGCGATTGAGGTTAAGCCTCATGGCCAGCCATGAAAAAAGCCATATCGAAAAACTCCTGACGGAACTTCCTAGCTGTATGGAAGAAGCGAGGCTAGATTCAAAATGAAAACAAATTACACAGAGCTTGACCGAAGAGTTCTTTGGCACCCTTTTACTCAGCACACCGAATGGAATGCCTATGAACCACTCGTAATTGAAGATGCGGACGGTTTCGAACTAATCGACACGGAAGGCAATCGATACCTAGACGGTGTTTCATCTCTGTGGTGTAATGTTCATGGTCACAATCACCCCAAGATCGTCTCAGCCATGAAAAGTCAGTTAGATCGTGTCACCCATTCGACTCTGCTGGGTCTAACTCATGTACCTGCAATCGAACTTGCCGACAAGCTTGTCCAGATGACTCCCAATCCACTGAAACGCGTCTTCTTCACTGATGCCGGGGCTACTGCAGTCGAAGCTGCTTTGCGTATTGCATTTCAATACTGGCAACAGATCGGTAAAACAGAAAAAACTAACTTCGTGAGCCTCGATGAGGCCTATCACGGCGACACTATCGGGTCCGTGAGTTTAGGGTTTTCAGAACCCTTTCATCGCGGATACCAACCCTTGACCTTCTCTGTACATAAGATACCTCCCCCTTTCTTCTGCCCGCCTATCGATGGTTACAGAAGAATCAAACCCAACGAACTTGAAGACGCAGCGCGGCGGAGTGAAAAGAAGCTTGAAATACTTTTGGAGTCACATGCCAAGACAATTGCTGCCGTTTTTATTGAACCGTTATGCCAGGGCGCTGCAGGCATTCTTCCTCAACCTCCTTCCTACCTCAAACGAATAAGAGAATTATGTACGGAGCACAATGTGCTACTTGTTTGCGACGAAGTCGCAACTGGATTCGGTAGAACGGGTTCTAATTTTGCCGTCGAACAGGCTGAGATTTCTCCGGACCTTATGTGCCTAGCTAAAGGACTTACGGGTGGAACCGTTCCCGTTGCTGCCACCCTTGCCACCGAAAAGATTTTCGAAACTTTCCAGGGATCATACTCATCATACAGAGCTCTCTTCCATGGACATACCTATGGTGGAAATCCTTTAGGCTGCGCTGCTGCACTTGCAAACTTAGAAGTCTACGAAGAAGAAAAGACGCTTTTAAACGCTCAAAAGATTGCGTCTACCTTGACGGCAGCCCTAAAGCAACAAATCGAACCCCTCGAGCATGTCGGACCAATTCGTCAGGTAGGCTTAATGGTAGGCTTTGACATCCTGCGCCATCCCGAAAACAAGGAACCTTATTCCCCAGACGATCGCGTCGCGCACCAAGCTGTGATGCATGCGAGAAAGGAAGGTGTCATTATCCGCCCTCTTGGTGACACTATGGTACTCATGCCGGCCCCTGCTATGCCTGAGGATTTAATCATCAAGCTCGTCAAGTCAACTGCGGAAGCAGTAAAGAGGGCGACATCGGAGGCCAAGTGAGTAGATATTTTATTACAGGAACTGACACTGGCGTAGGAAAGACTTTCATCTCCTGCGTACTCGCTTCTGTTTGGCACTCTGAAGGACGTAAAGTCGGTGTATTTAAACCTGCAGAAACCGGTTGTATCATGGGTTCTAACGGTTTGATTGCGGATGACGCCGATCGTCTTCTCGCAGCTAGCGGAAGCAATCAAGAACAAAGAGAAGTCTGCCCAGTTCGTTTTAGTTCACCAGCCGCGCCACTAGTAGCCGCAGAATCGGAAGGAACTGACGTTAATTACGAGGACCTCCTTCGTAGGGCTAGCCAACTCTCCGCAGACTATGATTCACTAATTATAGAAGGCGCAGGGGGACTACTAGTCCCACTGTCAGATGGAAAAACCTATTTAGATTTTGTCAAATCTTTAGGACTACCAATTATCGTAGTTGTGGGTTCCAAACTCGGTTGCATTAATCATGCCCTTTTGACGCTGCAAGCGTTGGAAAGTCATCGACTAAAAATAGCTGGATATATTCTCAACGAGATTCTCGAGAGTCCCCAAGAGACCCTCGCACATCAGACGCATCGCAAAATCATAAACCGCTTTTCAAATACTCGCGATCTTGGCCACATGCCGTTTACCGCTGACTGTTCCTCACTAGTTGAACTGGGTCGAAGATATTTAGATCTTAAAGCCCTTTAGAAAAACAGGAGGCTATAAACGAAACAATCCCTCGCCAAAGATTTTATCCGCCCATCGAATAAATTCGTCATGCTCTCTCGGTTTACCAGCTTCCCTCCACGTCTCATCCGAGGTCTTCTTGCGAGAGTCGATCCACTGTTGTGCGTCTGCCCCCACCACCAAGCGTAGTTTCGAATCCTTACTTTCGATTGCATCGTATAGCGTCTTCGAAACGTGCTCTGGAAGAGTGGGGTTCCGATAACCAACCTTCCAATGAGAACGCCAGTTTCGATAGAGGTCATCGTACGGAGAATCCTTTGGCAGTTCATACTTGGGCGCCTTGCCATGCATAGGAGTCTTAGCGTACCCAGGCTCAAGGATATGAACGCTAATTCCAAACCGCAACACTTCTTGCGCAAGTGTTTCCGCAAAGGTCTCAAGGGCGGATTTGGAACACGCATAAGTCAACATCCCCGCTAATGTGACCCTACCCATCCAGGAGGACATGAAAGTAATATTACCGTCTCGAGTCTTACGCATATGCGGAAGAAAAGATTTAGTAAGTCGAATAGCTCCAAAGAAGTTTGTCTCCATGACTCTCTTGATTTCCTCGAACTGTACCTCTTCAGCCACCCCAAAGACCCCAATACCTGCATTATTCACGAGCACGTCGAGTCGCTCGACTTTACTGAGGACAACCTTTGCTGCTTCAGATACTGATTCATCGTCATCCACGTCAATCTCTACAGAGTGAATTTCCAGACCCTCGTCTGAAGCAAGCTTCTCGATTTCAGAACAACTTTCAAGGTTTCGAGCACCTGCAAAAACTCTGTAACCCGATCGAGCAAAGAGCCTTACAATGTCAAAACCTAGACCGCTATTACCACCGCTTATAAATAGATTACGCAGGACTTTCTCCTTAACTTATTTGTTTGCAACCCGTCTCGCCAAAGCGCGCATCCAGTCCCTCGCAAAAACACCCCCGGCAAAACTAGCCAGAGGCCAAAGCAAAGCGAACAAGAAACCACTGCCGTGTCCCGAAGGCCAAATTTTGAGCGTCGCCCCGACACGGGTATAGCTCTTATCGTTCATTTCTTCTTTTGCAAGATTAAAAGAGAGAACCACTTTGAGAAAACCTTTCTCATCATGAGCGATGAGCTCTGCGCGATTCTTAACTCGCGGAAAGGAGCTTAAAAGTGAAAGCCCTTGCGCAATTCTTCCCAAAACCACTTCTCGAAGAGGGATAACTCCCATTACCGCGAATCCCGAGTCGAGCATCTGTGCATAAAGAGGCTTATCGGCAAGGAAGGGCATTGCCCATTGGAAGTAACGAAACAGAACGCCCAAACGCGGGAGCTCGCCAGGCGGAATCTTTTGCAACGCTGCAAAAACCTCTCCAGCTGAGCCCTCTATCAGAGCCTCATCAATCCTGCCACGAGCATCAACCGGAACTATTCGGTCTACTTGCACCGCTTAGTTTATGCCCAGAGATCCAGGATTAAATAGGTTCTTTGGATCAATATGATCCTTTAACGACTTCAAAAACTTCAAGCTCTCTGGCTCGAGCCACCTTCCATACTCGTACCATTTTCCAACCTGGAGATGAATCGCGCCAATCTCGTCCAATAAAGTCGTAAGCTCCCTTCGCATCCCTAATGCAATTTCGCGGGCCTCCAGATTCTCAGGGACTTCCTTAAGTTTTTCTGCCCTCTCAGGTTCTAACTTCTCCAAACGGAACCCTTCCAGAGAATCTGACCAATAAAAACTCGGCTCAAACAGGAGATCTTTCCCATTAGCAGCTGTCAATAAAGAGGTTCTTATTCCATGCACCGCCATCTGTGCCGCCTGATCGTCAAAATATTTCAACGTAGTCTCACATACTTCTTTTGCTTTCGACCGGGGAAAAAGACCGTGCAAAGGAATCCACAACTCCCCTTTGGGGCCGGTGATGACTTGAGGAGTGGAACCAAAGGGATCTGCCCTAACAGCTAAAGGTACACTCGGGTCAATTTCGTTCCCATAGCGAAGTCCGATTTCTCTCAGGTAGGCAACTGACGCTTCAGCGAGGTCGTCGGTCGGTGCATCAACCGTAACAAACACGGTCCAAGGAATTCCCTCTAAAAATGAAAAGCCTAGTTCCGCAAAGAGCCCGTTGTAAAGCGGATCAAATCCGTAAACCTCTGCCGCTAATTCAGTCCGTCCAATCTCAAGTATGCAATCATTCATTATCTCAAAATTTGGAACGGAAAACGAAAGGGCCATCGTGGACTCGGGAAGGGGCACAAGTTGAAGAGCAGCCTTCGTCTTAATTCCCATAGTCCCGGCATCGCCAAGAAATATTCCCGTTAAATCTGGACCATGATACCTCATGAAAGGACCGCTTCGACTGTGCGACCAGGCACCTGTATGGAGAACTTCTCCTTCGGAAAGAACCACCTCGAGACCCAATACCGCTTCAGACGCGAGGCCATAACGCCCTGAACCAAAAAAAGAACTGTTGTTTGACAACGTCCCACCCACAGTAGCGAATCGTCCCGAAAGTGGACCCCAGTAAGGAGTTCGCCCGCCTTGTTCACTGACAGCTAAGTAAATCTCCTCCCAAGTAACTCCGGGATCTGCCACCACCATCAGGTCTTCAATCGAGATATCATGAATCTTATTCATTCTCCGCATGTCCATCGAAACACACCCCGCCGAGCCAGGAACAAACGTATGGGTATATGACATTCCTCCACCACGTGGGACAATCGGAGCACCTACTTCACTCGCTTTGCGCACTACAGCAACCACCTCATCAAGAGTACTAGGCTGCACAACAACCGCCGCCGTTTCCCTCTTCTCGAGACTTAAATCCATCGAATAATACTGCCGAGTATCTTCATCGATATGTGTGTACTCGCTGCCCAGAGTTGAGGATAAAGACTCGAAGAGTGTGTCGGTCATAATTCTTCCTTTCAAAAGTTTTATTAAAAGATTGCAATTGGATTAACCGGAGAGGCGGTGCCTCTAAAAAGTAAAAGCGGAGCTATCGCAATAAAAAATTCCCAGCGCGCCTCGGTAGAGCAAACCTCAGCAAGTTGCTCGAGCTCGAGATTGTCAAGCAAATGTAGTCCCATCGCAACAATAGCCACCGTGTGAATGGGCAAAGAAATACCTTCGATTCTCGATGGAATAACATCGGAGGCACCATCGCTACCGAGTGCAGCGACTCCTTTTTCGTGTAGCCACGGAAGACAAGAGGCATCCAAGCCGGCAAGTCTCTCGTTGGGATTCCATGCTCCTTGTTTCTCTTTAAGTTTCCATCTCCCCGTTCGAATAAAAAGCACGTCTCCACTTTCGACCGTCAGATTTGCATCCTCTTCTGCACTAGTGAGATCTTCAGGAAAAATTGGATCCCCGGCGTCCAAATACGGAACCCCCCGTGATCGTGGGATATCCAGCAACACACCTCGAGATGCAATTCCGTCCTTGAGTTCATGGATGCCCAACTCAAGCGCACCGTGTGCCGTTACAGTTTCAATCGAGTACCCATTATAGATCTTCGACTTGTGGAAGATGTGACATAACGCATCGATATGCGAAGTTGCGAAACCGTGGGGTGCCATTCCAAAATAGTCTCCTCCCCAACCTTCACTTGCCGTACCTATCATGTGATGCTGCACAGGGTTAGGGTTATCTATGTCTGGTCGTGTAGGTAGTATACGAGAACACGAAACGGTTCGGCCTGTGCGTATCAAAGAAGACGCTTCCACCCTTTTCTGATTCGATATTAGATTAAGAGTTCCTAATTGATCACGCTTTCCAAAACGTCCCCAGTTTGAAAGGGAATCGTGAAATCTCTCGATTTCATACGCTGGGAGAGGAGGTGGCTTCTGCATGATTTAATCCTCCTCCCCAAGGTCTTCTAATCGAGCGGCAAGAGTTTTCTCATAAACCACCGTCTGTCCTCCCCGTTTCAGAAACCGTCCCATTCTTATCTTCGCTTCTTCATCTTGGAGAGTTTTGTGGAAGAGTTGATTTTCGAAAACCAGAGAGGAAGTCACTTCTCCCTCATTGGCTACTACTGAGCGTTTCGCTCGGATGAGTGCATCTCTTGGGAAGTTGGCGATTCGCCTAGCCAACTGATCTACAAAGAAGTTTATTTCGTCAGCTGGCAGAGCTCGATTAATCCAGCCATAGCGTTCGGCTAGCTCAGCATCAAAATCTTCACACCCTAAAGTTACTTCCAGAGCACGACTCCTCCCCATAAGTCGCGGAAGCCTTACAGTACCGCTACCACCTGGCAAAATTCCCAACCCTACCTCTGGTTGGGAAAGCAACATTTTCCCGATCGCGCCAAAACGCATATCTAAGGAAAGCAAAAATTCGCTTCCTCCTCCTCTCGCACAACCCTCGATCTTCCCAATAGAAATCTTTTCCATAGTACGATACCGCTCGACAACACGTTGAAATCCCGAGGGCGAAGAGGGTTCAAAATCCGAAATCCTCCGAATCATTTCCACATCGGCATGCGCGATAAAAAACTCCGGGTTAGCGCTTTGAAAAACAATGACTCGAACTCGGTCGTCCTCTTCTAGAAGTCGACCAGCTTGCGAAACTTGCTTCATTAAATCGATGTCAAATAAATTGATGGGAGGGTGATCAATAGTGACCCAAGCCACGCCTTCATCAAAGATAAATTTCAGACTCGAAAAATCAGAATAAGTCACTAGGCTCCTCTTTACTTAACGGACGGGGACTTCAAGCAACTCGGCCGCTTCAGAGCTCGAAGCGAGTGGCCGACCCACCTGTTCGCAAAGCGTAATCGCCTGCTCAAGAAGATCTGAATTACTCGGGCTTCCAGGTCCCGCGTAGTCTTCCAGTCCAATCCGAAGGTGACCACCGGACTCGAGAGCCCAGCGAGCCATTCCAGACCGTATGACGTCGCCTCCCAAAACCGCGACTGCCCATACCAAACGACTCCCATCAAGAAGTTCCAAATAAGCTTCTAAAGCTTTACGCGTTGGAGGGTGACCGAAGAGAACTCGATCACCAAAGTAAAGCTTTGCGAAACTACCTGCAGGAAGCTTTCCGGCACTTTCATAGGCGAGAATTGTTCTTAAAAAACCTGGCTCAAAAATTGCCATGTTCGGAGCAAGTTTCTTCTCTTCGGCACGTTCGAAGAGACGTCGAACTTCATCGAAGCCATGATCGTAAACGAACCCTCTTTCTGGAATACCTGAAGGTCCCTGGACCCCAAGATTAACGGATCCAGGATCTAGAAAGGCCATACGCAAGAGCCCCTGATCTTTTAAAATTTCTTGGTGGCGCCAACGCTCCTCGTGCGTACCACCCCAATTCGCCGTTGGATAAAGCAACGCATCGGGATGTTCACTCAAAACTCTTTCGTAAACTGCACCCGACTTTGCAGCCATTTCTTCTGGACTTGCACCCCCAAGTTCACCTTCGGAGCCTAAGTCATCATGCTGATGGATGATCTGTGCGCCGCCCTTTAAACATGCGACCGAGTCTCGCACGATCTCGTCCACAGAAATGGGAACATTCCGGTTTCGCTTTTGACGGGATACTCCGTTTAGCGCCACCTCGATCAAAACTGGATGGTCCTGTCGTTGGGCCATATTCCTTACCCGCCGTGGTAAGGCTCAATTAGTTTCCAGTCTCCTGGAAGATTTGCATCTAGCTTATCAAGGTCCCATCCCTCTTCCAGTGATACATTGTCGATCGGACGAGGCTGAGACATTAAAGCTACACC
>Ga0310344_10001383_pt1:0-5000 | contig 18534 bp, 15 predicted proteins | sample HC15DNA20200_MG_FD_203801 | JGI IMG/M metagenome (GOLD analysis project Ga0310344, IMG submission 203801) | Marine microbial communities from station ALOHA, North Pacific Subtropical Gyre - HC15-DNA-20-200_MG | ecosystem: Environmental > Aquatic > Marine > Oceanic | place: Pacific Ocean... | reverse complement strand
ACCGAAGCTTTTTGACCGCCTTTGACCTGGTTGCTTGTGTGGGTACTCGTGTTACCCACGCATAGCTCCCTAGAAAGGAGGTGATCCAGCCGCAGGTTCCCCTACGGCTACCTTGTTACGACTTCACCCCAATCACCAGCCAAACCTTGGGCGGCTCCCTCCCGAAGGTTGGGTTACCGACTTCTGGTTCAACCAGCTTTCGTGGTGTGACGGGCGGTGTGTACAAGGCCCGGGAACGTATTCACCGCGGCATGCTGATCCGCGATTACTAGCGATTCCGCCTTCACGGAGTCGAATTGCAGACTCCGATCCGAACTGAGGCCGACTTTTTAGGATTAGCTTACTCTCGCGAGTTCGCGACCGTCTGTATCGACCATTGTAGCACGTGAGTAGCCCTGGGCATAAAGGCCATGAGGACTTGACGTCATCCCCACCTTCCTCCGGTTCAACACCGGCAGTCCCACTAGAGTGCCCGACATTACTCGCTGGCAACTAGCAGCAGGGGTTGCGCTCGTTGCGGGACTTAACCCAACACCTCACGACACGAGCTGACGACAGCCATGCAGCACCTGTCTTGGAATTCCCTAAGGCACTTTCCTGTTTCCAGGAAATTCTCCAGATGTCAAACCCAGGTAAGGTTTTGCGCGTTGCTTCGAATTAAACCACATGCTCCACCGCTTGTGCGGGCCCCCGTCAATTCCTTTGAGTTTTAGTCTTGCGACCGTACTCCCCAGGCGGGGTGCTTAATGCGTTAACTTCGACACCGAGGGGGTCAATACCTCCGACGTCTAGCACCCAACGTTTACGGCGTGGACTACCAGGGTATCTAATCCTGTTTGCTACCCACGCTTTCGCGTCTCAGCGTCAGTCATTGTCCAGGTGGCCGCCTTCGCCACTGGTGTTCCTTCCGATATCTACGAATTTCACCTCTACACCGGAAATTCCGCCACCCTCTCCAAGACTCAAGCTCGGCAGTTTTGGTTGCAGTTCCGGGGTTAAGCCCCGGGATTTCACAACCAACTTGCCGTGCCGCCTACACGCGCTTTACGCCCAGTGATTCCGAACAACGCTTGCGCCCTCCGTATTACCGCGGCTGCTGGCACGGAGTTAGCCGGCGCTTCCTTTGAAGGTACCGTCAAATTTCAAGCCTATTTGAAATGAAACCCTTCTTCCCTTCCGACAGAAGTTTACGACCCGAGGGCCTTCATCCTTCACGCGGCGTTGCTGGGTCAGGCTTTCGCCCATTGCCCAAAATTCCCGACTGCTGCCTCCCGTAGGAGTCTGGGCCGTGTCTCAGTCCCAGTGTGGCTGATCATCCTCTCAGACCAGCTATCCATCGTAGCCTTGGTGAGCCTTTACCTCACCAACAAGCTAATGGAACGCGGGCTCATCCTTTGGCGGTAGCTTCTACGAGAGGCCACCTTTTTCCACAGAATCCAAAGACTCCGTGGTCTTATCCGGTATTAGCACCAGTTTCCCGATGTTGTCCCAAACCTAAGGGCAGATTACCCACGCGTTACTCACCCGTGCGCCGCTGTACTCGCTCTCCGAAGAGAACTTTCTCGCACGACTTGCATGTCTTAAGCACGCCGCCAGCGTTCGTTCTGAGCCAGGATCAAACTCTCCAGTTTGAACTTGGCAAGGCCAATACGAGCTGGCTCGTAAGGCCTCGTAGTCCGTTGCACCCTCCGACACCTATGCCGAGGATGCGCGTTGTTTTTCGTTGGACCCGTCACCGTCCAGATGAGAACCAGGTTCGTTCTCATCGGACCACAAGCTATTCGGTTTTCAAAGAGCATCCGAGACCGTTAGAGCCTGTATCGGGCCCTTCCAGTTTCAGTTACGTGCGCCAACAGCGCACGCTCCTTTCAGCATTCACAGTTGGTACGGCAGGAGCACTCCTACCGGAGCAAGGAGAGTATTACTAGGACATAGTTCCGTCAAGGCAAAAACTATCGGTAAATAAGGTATTTAGACTCTGTGCGTAGTTCTTGTCGGCGAATCATCACCTTTTCTTGAAAGTACTGGCATGCCATTTCTTTTTGCCACGCCGAAGAAGAAGAACCTTGCCTGGCAAAAGGTCAGAAACCGTAACGTTATCAGCTAGTAACGCCTTCCTGCCGTTGACCCAGATCGCTCCATTTTTCAAAAACTCTCTCGCCTCCCTCTTGGATGACGCCAAAGAAGTTTCCGGCAGGAGGTCCAAAAGCGGCAGACGAGACGAAGCGAAATCCAGGGAATGTTCAGTGTGGGGCAGGTCCGACACTACTTGGCCCAAAATGTCCTCTGGAATCGCCCTTGGATCCCCTCCACCAAACAAAGTCTCCGAGGCAAGTTCGATTTGGCTCCGCTCTCCTGATCCATACAAAAGATCAGTCATATGCTGTGCCAGATTGCGCTGGGCATGTCTTTTGCCAGGATTCTTTTTGTGGACTTCCAATATGTCCAAAATTTCATTTTTTGAAAAATACGTAAACCAATTTAGAAAATTTCCGACCTCTTCATCGGAGACATTTATCCAGTACTGATAAAACGTGAAGGGCGAGGTCCGTTCCCTAGTCAGCCACAAAGCAGAGCCCTCGCTTTTCCCTATTTTTCTTCCATCTGAATGAGTCAGTAAGGGTGCTGTAACTCCGAAACAACCTTGCCCCTCTGAGCCCAAGACCCTTCTAACCAGATCGATTCCAGCAACGATGTTCCCGTACTGATCGGAGCCAGCCATCTGCACGGTGCACTGACGGGATCGTCGAAGCTCGAGAAAGTCGTAGGCTTGTAAAAGCACATAGCTAAACTCGGTATAACTAATTCCTTGAGCTCGCTCCTCAAGTCTAGTCTTGACGGAATCTCTTTGGATCATGGAGTTAACGGAAAAATGTTTACCAACATCTCGCAAGGCATCGACAAAACTCAAGCCCGACAGCCAATCCGCATTGTTCAAGATCTCAGCCTTTACTGGATTCTTTTCGTCAAAATCTAGAAACCTTTCAAAAACGCGAAGCTGCCCCTTAATATTCTCCTCAACCATATCCCGCGTAATAAGTGGCCTCTCTTTATCTTTTCCTGAAGGATCTCCTATAAGGCCGGTGGCTCCACCCATAACAACGAGTGGTTTATGTCCCGCTCTTTGCCAAAGTCCTAGAAGCTTAATCGCTACTAAATTGCCAACGGTTAAACTATCGGCTGTTGGATCAAAACCGCAGTACCCAACACGGGAACCGGAAGCAAGGTGGAGCTCTAGCTCAGAATCAGCCGTCTGCTGATAAAGAAGACCTCTACTATCAAGTTCTTCCAAAAAACCTTTGGTCATCTCCAGTTCTCCGGCTTCCTCGTTTTATCTGGTGAGATGAAGGTATCAACTCGAAGGTCCCACGCCTCTTGTGGAACCCAAGAAAGCCACTGAAATTCGTATCCGATACCGCATCGAAAGGCTTGGTTTGCGGTAGGCCGCGACAAAGCCCTATCAAAGAAACCTTTCCCACTCCCAAGACGAACCCCTCTACGATCGAAAGCCAACCCTGGAATCAGAATGAGGTCCGAGCTTTTGAGCGAAACTCCCAACATCGTGATTGGAGGCGTAAGGATTCCAAATGCTCCTGGCACCAAGTCTTCGTATTTCTCACAGGCAACGAATTCTAAGTCCTCGCCGACCACTCTAGGCCAAAGGATACCCTTCCCTTCAGACTTGCTGATATCAACAAGTGGCTCCAAGCACAACTCATGTCTTCTGGCATCGTAAAAAATAATCCGCTCGGCATTTTTGAAGAAACTGCCGTTCGCAATTCTTTCACAAACGAGTCCACTAGACCTTTTTCTCTCCTCGCGTGAAATATTCGAAAGCTTTAAAAAAATCTCTTTACGAAGGAATCTTTTACGATTCATCACGAGCCTTTAAAACACTAATTAGCAACCTGCTTACGATCGAGGAGCGATTCTTCTACTAGTTCGATCAGTGCTTTTAATTGAGCAGACTCCTCTTCAAGAAAGCCAGATTGCCTTTCTTGCGTGTCACTTGACACAATCAGGCGATTAGCAAGGTTCAATGCCGCAAGAACAGCTACGTCGAGAGAATCTACCGCCGATGCCCGGTTACGGAGTTCACCCATTGTCTCATCGACCAACTTTGCCGCCTCTTTCACAAGATCTTCTGCACCGTCACTCCTAATCCGGTACTCGCGTCCTTGTATTTTCACAGGGACGGTCTTCTTGGTCAAACTGCACCTCCCCCTTCGATCACATTGTCGATCCAGCCCACGAGTTCATCTACCTTTTCAAGGACATCACGACGGCGATCTCCTGCGACGTTAAGTTGCTCTTCGAGTTCTCGAATTTTCCGTTCGTTCGAATCAATTCTTTCTTCTAACAGAAGAATTTTCTGCTCGCCCGAACGGAGATTCGATACTAGTTTACGGACCCCCTGATCAAGCCTCGTCATCTCGCTTGCTCGCTCGACTTCCGTGCCCGAAGGATCTCCAGTATCAATCACCGTATTGGGGTCGTACCGATCGGCCATATAGTCCCCTTCTCCAATGTCCTACATGCTACCGAGGGAGCCATGGTACTGCCAATATCCAATAGTCAGGGGGTAAAAGTTCTCGATTGAAGGGAAGATTCGCCCATTAAATAGATATCTACTGCCCGAGCCGCTTCGCGGCCTTCCCATTGGGCCCACACGACAAGAGATTGCCCTCGGCGGCAATCTCCCGCAGCAAAAATCCCTGGTTGACTAGTCACGAAATTTTCACAATTGGCCTGCACATTGCGTCTCGCATCCAAGGTCAATCCTAACTTTTCGATTACTCCTTCATGTATCGGGTGCAGAAACCCCATCGCCAGAAGCACCAGGTCAGCGGGCAGATCAAAGGCGCTGCCTTGCACCTCGCTCATCGTCTCAAACTGAGGCCGTTCTAGATTATCACTTTCAAATTGAAGTCTTACGGCGTGTAATTTTCTCACAGCTCCTTTCTTACCACTCAAATGGCTTGTCTGAACTGCATATTCAC
>Ga0310344_10001382_pt1 | contig 18535 bp, 17 predicted proteins | sample HC15DNA20200_MG_FD_203801 | JGI IMG/M metagenome (GOLD analysis project Ga0310344, IMG submission 203801) | Marine microbial communities from station ALOHA, North Pacific Subtropical Gyre - HC15-DNA-20-200_MG | ecosystem: Environmental > Aquatic > Marine > Oceanic | place: Pacific Ocean: North... | reverse complement strand
AAAAACAAAAATATCAATTAGTTAGTTTTTCTATTTCCAAAAATTAGTGTGCCTAATCTTAGAAAAGTAGATCCACATATTATAGCCTGAGCGTAGTCGGAGCTCATGCCCATACTAAGATGATTTAAGTTAAGTTCTTCTGATTTTTTTTTTAATAATTGAAAATATTGTTTTGGATTAGAATCCATTGGGGGCAGACACATAAGGCCAACAATATTTAAAGACAATTCTTTTACACAGTAATTACAAAAGCTGTTTAGATTATCTAATGAAATACCAGATTTTTGACTCTCATTAGCAACACTTACTTGAATAAAAATTTTTATTTTTTTTTTTAATTCATCTTCACATTCTTTAATTTTAATAGCCAATTTTTCACTATCAAGAGAATGAATATAATCAAAAAGCATTACTGCCTTTTTAACCTTATTAGATTGCAATTTACCAATCATATGAAGTTGTAAATTTGGATATAAGCTTTTAACTTGAGGCCATTTTTTTTCAGCCTCTTGAATTTTATTTTCACCAAAATGCACATGACCTGTTTCTAATAGCGGAGTAATATTCTCTAATGAAAATGTTTTGGTAACTGCTATTATTTGGGGAGAAGTTTTAAGTTGTTTGTTATGTAAAATTTCTTTAATTTTGATTTTAATTAAACTTAAATTTTTTACACTGGAATGCATAAGCTTTTACCTAATTTGTTTGTTTTTTTAGATAGACACAATAACAAAGTATTTGAAAATAATAACACAAATATGGGCATAATTTACAGAAATTATGATGATCCGAAAAGAGAAACTGAATTAATCAAAATAGCTAGATCCTGTAAAAGAAAAAGATATCAGCTGTATGTTTCAAACGATATTGGATTAGCATTAAAGGTTAAAGCTGATGGTATTTACATTCCATCGTTTAATAAGACAGAAAAGTTTCTTAATTTAGAAAATAAAAATTTAACAATTTTAGGTTCAGCACATAATCAAAAAGAAATACAAGAAAAAATTAGCCAAAAATGCAGGGTAATATTTCTTTCACCAATATTTTTTATTGAAAAATCTAAAAAAAAACTGGGAATTCATAAGTTTAATTTACTATCACTTACAAATAAAACTAATTTTTTTGCTTTAGGTGGAATAAATAAACAAAATATTCGTAAACTAAAATTACTTCATATTAAGGGATTTGGTGGTATTAAGGCGTTCAAAAAAAAACCGGCCTTAAAAAGGCCGGTTTTTCTAAAAAATAATTTCTTTTTAATAGGTTAAAACGCTAATGTTAAAGCAACAGTTCTACCTTCTGTTTGGTTAGCTGCAGCAGTAGCATATTTCGAGTTGTCAACTTCAGACTGAGCAAATACAAGAGATGCTCCGCCCATAGTATAAGAAACTTGGAATGATTTAGACTCAGTAGTAATGTCAATGCCATTACCTGTAGCCGTACCATTAGAATTTTCTTTAGTTGACTCATGAGTACCATAACTTATTGATAAGTCATCGTTTACTGCGAAAGATACACCCCATGCATTATTGTCGTATGCATCAGTTGTAGCTGCGTCAACGCCAGGTGTATTGTCGTGAGAAATTTGGTAACCAAATGTTACCCCACCAAGTGCATATGTGAAACCAAGCGCCATCGCTTCACGGTCTCCCAAATTACTAACTTGGTCAACTTCTGAGTAACCACCGAAAAGGTTAAAACCTTCTACTCCAGTGTACTCTACAACAACATCCCATCCGCTACCGTTCATTACTTCAGCTCCGCCACTTTCTCCACCAGTACCTTTTTTAGAATTTTTAGTACCATCTGGATGAGGTGCGTAAGCAACACGTAACGTTAAACCGTCTGGCATAAAGTCTGAACCAACAGTCCATTCGATGTCAGTACTATTACCGGCACCACCAACTGTTTGTAAACCAGCACCTAATCCTGTGCCGTCTGATTCTTCCCATGCTGTAGGCATCTTGTCGTCAAGTCTATCTAGACCAGTTCCGCCACCTTCGTCATAAACGAAAGTACCTAAAGTTGGTGTAGTTAAACTTATAGCAGATACGCTGTACACGTTTTTATGCGTGTGAGCGATTGAAACTGTAAACGTTGTTCCGTTATCAAGTTCTCCGCTACCGCTGAATGTCATACCAGTGGCAATACCCAGAGGGTTACCAGTTGTTACTTCATCCAGAGAGACCCAAGTCATACTAGCTGAGCCAGATACTGACATCTCACCTGCATTAGCAGAAGAGACAGCAGCTAGAGATCCACATAATGCAGATACTCCTATCTTGGATAATTTATTCATAGTTAACTCCTTATTGTTTATTTATTCATATGAACTGGTGTAAAAATAACACTAAGAAATCTAAAAAAACCAAAAAAATGATTATACAGCTTATATTATCATGAATTGTTGTATATTTATCACTGTACCCTTTAAAATTAGCATAAAAACTACATTTTTTACACTTTTTAGCATCTATAATAATTAATTTTTATGCGAAAAAATGTATTAAATATATAAGTTTACTTAGATGACTTTTTTAAAATACAACCGAAAAATTTTCATACTTATAAGCGGACTTGCCGCATTATTTTTTCTAAGTTCTTGTGGAGGAATCTGGGACCCAGCGGATGCCAGAAAAGTTCCTTCTTCAGCTAGCGAAAGAGCAAAAAAGAACCTAGAAGAAGGTAGAGGTATAAGCATAGGCGGGTTGTTAGGAAATGATGGAAACACCAATTTCCAATTTGCAAGTTCTAATCCTATGTGGAGAGCAACGCTTGAAATTCTTGATTTTTTACCATTAGCTAATGTTGACTATTCTGGAGGTATTATTAGTACCGACTGGTATAACGAAGGAACCGCAGGAGATGAATCTCTAAAAATAACTGTAAGATTTTTAACTAACGAAATCAGATCCGATGGAATAAAAATTATTATACATAAAAAGAAATGTACAACAAAACAAAATTGTGTAGTAAAAAAAATATCTTCTGCGCTCGAAAACGAACTTCAAGTCGCCATTCTCAAAAGAGCAACAATTTTTGAAAAGGATATTGTTAAAAAAACACGTAAAAAAAGACCTCCAAAAAACGAATAATGATAAGTTTTATAAGATTATAAAAATTTAGTTTTTTTAATAATTTATGGAAAGATATAATATAAAAGTTATAGAAAAAAAATGGCAAGATATTTGGTCTAAAAAAAAGGTTAACGCTGCTGTTCTAGATAAAAATAAAAAAAAATTTTATTGCCTTGAGATGTTTCCATACCCTTCTGGTAAGATTCATATGGGTCATGTAAGGAACTACACAATTGGAGATGTCCTGGCCAGATATAAAAAACTTCAAGGTTTTAATGTTTTACACCCAATGGGCTGGGATTCTTTTGGCCTACCAGCAGAAAACGCTGCTAGAGAAAATAATCTTCACCCAAAAGTATGGACTAAAAAAAATGTCGAAACTATGAAGAAACAACTAAAACTGTTAGGTCTTTCATTAGATTGGGATCGAGAAATATCAACTTGTGATCCAGAATATTATAAACACCAACAAGAATTTTTTTTAGAATTATTTAGTAAAAAGCTTGTTTATAAAAAAGATACTTATGTAAATTGGGATCCTGCTGAACAAACTGTTTTGGCTAATGAGCAAGTTATTGATGGCAAAGGATGGAGATCAGGAGTAGTTGTGGAAAGAAAAAAACTTTCTCAGTGGTTTTTTAATATAAAAAAATTCTCACAGAATTTATTGGATGATATGGAAAAATTAAAAAACTGGCCAGAAAAAGTTAAGTTAATGCAAAAAAACTGGATAGGAAAATCTTTCGGCTGTGAAATAAATTTTGAAGTTACCAAAAATATAAAACCTGAAAAAATTAAAGTTTTCACAACAAGACCTGATACAATATTTGGAGCATCATTTATTGCACTTTCAATTGATCACCCCATTGCAAAAAATTTTGAAAATAATAAAGATTTTCAATCTTTCAAATTAAAATGTTCAAAAACTGGAACTACAGAAGAAGCTTTGGCTATGGCTGAAAAAATTGGCTTTAATACTAAGTTATTAGTGCAACATCCTTTCAATAGTAAAATTACTTTACCAATTTATATAGCCAATTTTGTTTTAATGGATTATGGAACTGGAGCTATATTTGGTTGTCCTGCACATGATCAGCGAGATTTAGACTTTGCTAATAAATATAAACTCAAAGTTTTACCTGTTGTAAGACCAAAAGAAATTGATCCTAAGAATTTTAAAATAAAAAATGAAGCTTATACTGAGGATGGAATATTATTTAATTCCGATTTTTTGAATGGTCTGCCAGTTAATGATGCTATAAAAAAAGCTATAGAAGTTATAACCGAAAAAAAAATAGGTTTAGAAAAAACTACCTTTCGTCTTAAAGATTGGGGGGTATCAAGACAAAGATATTGGGGTTGTCCTATACCAATAGTATATAACGAAAAAGGAGAAGCAATACCGGTTGATAAGAAAGATTTGCCTATTTTGTTGCCTGAAGATGTAGATTTAAATGTTGGGGGCAATCCATTAGAAAAACATCCTTCCTGGAAATTTATAAAACTTGCTTCAGGAAAAAAAGTTACAAGAGAAACAGATACACTAGATACCTTTGTTGACTCATCTTGGTATTTTTTAAGGTTTTGTTCTCCAAAATATAAGAAATATGGGTATGAATTAGAAGACTTAAAATATTGGATGCCTGTTGACCAATACATTGGAGGTGTTGAACACGCAATTTTGCATTTACTTTATTCAAGATTTTTCATGAAAGCATTGGCATTCGATAATAGCAAATTTAATTATACTGAACCTTTTGAAAGCCTATTTACTCAAGGAATGGTTTGCCATGAAACTTATAAAGATGAAAAAAATAAGTGGTTATACCCCAACGAAGTAGAAAAAAATTCTGAAGGTAATTTTGTTACTAAAAAAGATAAAAAAAAAGTAATCATCGGATCTTCTGAAGCTATGTCTAAATCAAGAAAAAATATAGTAGATCCTGAAGAAATGATTAACATTTATGGAGCAGATTCGATTAGATGGTTTATGCTATCTGATAGCCCACCAGAAAGAGACGTTCAATGGTCACAAGAGGGTGTTTCTGCTTCTTATAAATTTATTCAAAAACTTTGGAAATTAAATGATGATATTTTTAAAAAAAAAAATTCAACTTCTGATACTGAAGATCTTGCTTTATCTAAAGCTGTTAATAAAACAATCTACAATATCACTAAAAATTTAGATAATTTCCAGTATAATGTTGTAATAGCTAACATACACGAAATCTATAATTTGATTTCAGAACATGTGCTAAAAGATAATACATCTGCTAATACTTTAAAAAATGAATGGAAAAAAATTTTAATGTTGCTTATACCACTAACTCCACACTTGGCACATGAGTGCTGCGAAAAACTAAGTGAAAAATTTTATTGGCCTAAATATGATCCACAAATGCTTGCGGAAGATAGTTGCAAAATAGTAATACAAGTAAACGGCAGAAAAAGAGGAATACTAGAAATGCCTGCAAACTCAGAAGAGATGATTATTGTCCAGAAGTCAAAAGAGATCGAAAATGTGGCAAAACATATTGAAAATAGGGAAGTAATTAAGAATATTTATATTAAAAATAAATTAGTAAACTTTATAACGAAAAAATGAAAAAAATAATCTCACTATTTTTTGCTTCTGTAATGTTATTTTCTATCAACGCATGTACGGGTTATAAACCTATTTTTGATTCATCAAATTTAAACTTCCAAATTCAAGAATACGAGATTGTGGGTAACCGATCACTAGGAAAAATAATTTACACAAAATTATTTAACGCTTCTCAAACAGAAAAAAATGAGGCAAATACAAGAAGTGTTGATGTTAAAATTGATGTTTCAAAAAGTAAAAATCCGGTTTTAAAAGATAGCGCGGGAAAAATATTAGAATATCAAATTACTTTAGATACAAAAGTAAAAATTAATGACTATTTAACTGGTAATCAAATATTGAATCAATCATTTGCAAATTCAACTACCTACAGAGCAAAAGATAAATACTCGGAAACAATAAAATTAGAAAATCAATCATTAGAAAATCTACTAAATAAAACTTTTGAAGAATTATTAATACAACTTACTCAAAATATTTCATTACAGTGATCTTAAAAAGCTACGAAATAAATAGAAATTTAAAAAATTTAGTTAAATATAATTTATTTTTATTATATGGAGAAAACGAAGGGTTAAAAAAAGACATAAGAGAAAATATTAAAACAGAAATTAATAAAAAAGAAACAAATATAGAACTTTTATCGTTATACGAAAATGACATAGTAGAAAACGAAGAAAATTTTTATAATTCAATTTTTTCTGGATCATTATTTAGCAATAGAAAAATAATAACCATAAGTAACGGCTCAGATAAAATAATTAAGCAAATAGAAAATATTATAGATAAATTTCCTAATAATGTTGCATTAATAATTTTTGGAAATGTATTGGAAAAAAAATCAAAGCTTAGAATTCTTTTTGAAAAAAATAATAGTACATTATGTGTACCTTGTTATTTAGATAACGAAAAAGATCTAGAATATATAGCAATAAATGAATTTAAAAAAAATAATATTTCTACTTCTAGAGAAATAATCAATCTTTTGATTGAAAAATCAAACAATGACAGAATTAATTTAAAAAATGAAATCGAAAAAATTAAATCTTTTACATTAAATAAAAAAAAATTAGAAATTTCAGATTTAAAAAATTTAATTAATTTTTCTGGCGAATATAAATCTGATGGTCTAATCAATGAGTGTTTGTGTGGAAATATATCTCAGTATAAAAAAATTTTGTCTGAATTATATACTAATACAATAAATTATATATTTCTTTTACGTATAATGAATAGCAAAATTCAAAGATTACTTAGTATGAAAGAATCCCAAAACGAATTTGTTGATCTCGATAGTTTGTTAAATACCTATAAACCACCAATTTTTTGGAAAGATAAACCTATAGTAAAAAAACAGCTAAGAATTTGGAAGGCTGAAAATTTAAGAAAAATAATTCAAGAAATAAATGAAACTGAACTTACGTGTAAAAAAAATCCACAAATATCAAAAATAATCTTTTTTAATTTTTTCAATAGACTTTGTAGAGAAGCTAGTAATTATTCTTAATAGTATTTATAATTTTATCTAACTGATCAAGATCTCTATATTCAAAAGAAATTGTGCCTGAATTATTTTTTTTATTATTGATTGAAATATTTAGTCCGGTTTTTTCTTCTAAAAGTTTTTGAAGATCCAATATATTAGAGTCTTTTTTATGTATTAATTTTAATTTTTTCTCTCTAAACTGCCGCGTCAAAACCTCAGCTTGCCTAACTGAAAGTTTTTTTTGCACAATTTTTTTTGCAATGCCTTCTGCATTATTTAAACCAATTAATGTTCTTGCATGACCTGCGGACAAATCTTGGTTTTCGATCATGAGCAAAATATCTTTTGGAAGAGATAAAAGTCTTAAAGAATTAGCAATATAGCTTCGACTTTTTCCTATGAACTTAGATAACTTGTCTTGGTTATAATTAAAATCATCAATTAGTTTTTGATAGCCCATGGCTTCTTCAACTGGATTTAAATCTTGCCTTTGTACATTTTCAACAATAGCAAACTCCAAAGACTTAACATCATCAACATTTAATATAACAACTGGAACTTCGTGAAGACCTGCATTTTGAGATGCTAACCATCTTCTTTCTCCTGCAATAATTTCATATTTATTTTCAGATAATTTATCGGGTCTGACTACAATTGGCTGTATCAGTCCACGTTCCTTAATTGAATTAGTTAATTCTTCTAAACTCTCTTTATTAAAAACTTTTCTCGGTTGAAATTTATTTCTTTTTATATCAGTAATTGAAACCTTGTTTGTTTCAACTTTTTTAGTGGCATCACCTAATAAAGAAGAGAGGCCTCTTCCTAAACCTTTTTTAATTTTGCTTTCCATCATTATGCTGCACTTTCCATGAAATCTTCCTGTTTCAAAAATTCTTCAGCAAAATTAAAATAAGATTTACTACCAGTGCATGATTTATCATATATTAATACAGGTACACCGTGTGAAGGCGCCTCGGATAATCTTACGTTGCGTGGTATTACAGTTTGATAAACTTTATCTTTAAAAAACTTTCTTGCTTCTGTGTCCACCTCAGATGAAAGTTTATTTCTTTTATCAAACATAGTAAGTAAAACACCTCTGATCTCTAATTCTGGATTTAATTTGATTTTCACTCTATCAATTGTTTTCATTAACTGACTTAAGCCCTCAAGTGCAAAAAACTCAGCTTGTAAAGGTACGATCAACGATTTTGCAACTACTAAGGCCATAACAGTTAATAGACTTAGAGAGGGTGGGCAATCTATAAAAATGTAGGAAAAATTATTTTCCTGACTATTTACAAAATTATTAATTTTATCTTTTAGTAAAAATGCTCTCCTGCTTTCATTGGCAGTTTCGACTTCTAATCCGGATAAATCTACGTTTGACGTAACCACTTTTAAATTTTCAATATTTGTATCTTTTATAGTGTCTTCAAAATTGCAGTTGCCATTTAATAAATCGTAAACCGTTTTATCAGAATTGGAATTAGATAACCCGAAACCCGTAGAAGCATTCCCCTGTGGATCTAAATCTATAACCAAAATTTTTTTTTTAGAAAACGAAAGTGCAGTGGCAAGATTTATAACTGTTGTGGTTTTGCCCACTCCACCCTTTTGATTTATTACTGATATAATTTGAGTATTTTTCAATTTATTTTTTTTATTCCATTAATTTCTAAAATAAGCGAATCACTGTTAGTTACACTTACCCTTTGCTTATACTCAATATCCCAAATTTTAGAAGCTTGAAGTACTTCGTTTTTTCCTGTTTTTCCTAAGAAAATAAAAATTTTTTTCCAGTTTGTAGCTTTACTGTGTATAAGTTCGAGAATTATTTTTAGTGGCTTGAAAGCTCTGGCAACAAATACATCATTAGAAAATTTTATTGGATCAATTAAAATATTTTTGGTTATCACCTCAGCATTTAGATTTAATTTTTTTATTACTTCATTTAAAAATTTTGATTTCTTTGGACTTTTTTCAATTAATTTTATTTTTATAGGAATTTTTCTATCTTTAGCTACTATTGAAAGGATTAATCCTGGAAAACCAGCTCCAGAACCTAGGTCTACCAATGATTTATCATTTTTATCAACAAAATCAATAACTTGAGCGCTATCTAAAAAATGCCTAGTCCATATTTGATTTATAGTCGATTTTCCTATTAAATTGAGTCCTACGTTATAGCTAATTAATATATTCTCATACTCTTTTAAACTTGTGATTGTTTCACGTGAAACTCGAGTTAATCTACTGAATGTGTCAATCTGGATAGATTTATCCATTTATGCTCTTTTTAGACTTTTAGATCCCTTTTTCACGTGTGAAAGTAATATATAAGCTGCTGCAGGCGTGATTCCATCGATTCTTAATGCTTGACCTAATGTTTTGGGTCTTATTTGTCTAAATTTGCTCTTAACCTCATTAGATAAACCGCTTAATTTACTATAATCAATATTATCTGGTATTATAAGATTTTCATCCTTTCTAAACGCTAAAATGTCAGCTTCCTGCTTTTGTAAATATCCAGAGTAATGGGCGCTTATTTCGATTTGTTCCTCCTCATCTTTTGATGCTTTGGGTATTTTGTTCCAAATTGATCTCAACTTTTTAAATGTTACTCCATCTCGAGATAAAATTTCAAATGCTGATCGTTTAACTCCGTCCTTTGCCACCTTGATATTAAATTTTTCAGCATCATTTGGAGATATTTTGAGGCTTTTTAAACTGTTACTTAACTCATTGATTTTATTAATTTTTTTGGTATAAATTTCAGCCCTATCGGTTTGAACTACTCCAACATTAATTCCTATTTGAGTTAATCTTGTATCTGCGTTATCTGCTCTTAAACTCAATCGATATTCAGCACGAGATGTAAACATTCGATATGGCTCTGCAACACCTTTTGTAACTAAGTCATCTATCATAACTCCAATGTAAGCTTGAGCTCGATCCAAAATTAATGGCTCTTGTTTTTTAATTGTTAACGCTGCATTAATTCCCGCCATAAGTCCTTGGGCTGCAGCTTCTTCATAACCTGTTGTCCCGTTTATTTGACCGGCCAAGTAAAGTGATTTAATTTTTTTAGTTTCTAAAGTGGAATTTAACTCTCTAGGGTCTACATAATCATATTCGATAGCGTACCCTGGCCTTATTATGCGAGTCTGCTCTAACCCATTGATTTTACTCAATATTTCAGCCTGAACATCAGCAGGTAAAGACGTGGAAATACCGTTTGGATAAACAGTTTTATCATTTAGTCCTTCGGGCTCCAAAAAAATTTGATGTCTTGTCTTATCAGAAAATTTTACAATTTTGTCTTCGATAGAAGGACAATATCTTGGTCCAACACCTTTAATGCTTCCAGAGTACATTGCACTTTTTTTTAAATTCTTTTTTATAATCTCATGAACTTTTTTATTTGTATAAGTAACACTACACGAAATTTGATTGTTGTAAGTTTTTTTTGTTAAAAAAGAAAAATATTCTGGGTCAGTGTCAGCATCTTGTTTTTCTAAATTCTCATAATTAATTGTAGATCCATCCAATCGCGGTGGTGTTCCAGTTTTTAGTCTGCCTAATTTCATTTTAAATTTTTCTAACTGTTCACTTAATCCTGTAGATGGTTTTTCATTATGTCGACCGGCTGGAGTTCTTTCATCACCGATATGGATTAGGCCGTTTAGAAAAGTTCCAGTAGTTAAAATCATTTTTTTACAATTTATTTTTTTTCCTGACTTTGTGTTAAAGCCAACTACCTGATTTTTGTCAAAAATAAACTCAATTACTGGGTCAGAAAAAACCTTTAAATTACAATAACTTAGAAGCATTTTTTGCATGTATTTCTTGTATAAAGCTCGATCTGACTGAGTTCTTGGACCTCTTACAGCTGGTCCTCTACTTCTATTTAGCAATCTAAACTGAATTCCTGACTTATCGGCAACAATACCCATCACTCCATCTAGTGCATCAATCTCTTTCACAAGGTGCCCTTTACCTAATCCTCCAATAGCTGGGTTGCAAGACATCTCACCTATAGTTTCAATTTTATGAGTGAACAAACCGGTATTAACTCCCATTCGAGCTGAGGCAGCCGCAGCTTCACATCCTGCGTGACCTCCGCCAATAACTACTACATCAAATGATAAATCATCTTTCATAGCCTGAATTTATAGATGATATATAGATTTACAAGCTGATTACTGTTTTATTTACCTATGCAAAAATCGTTGAAAATACTACCTAATAGCTCCTCTACATCTACTTTTCCAACGATCATTCCAAGATGTCTTGTGGCAAGCCTTAGATCTTCGGCCGCTTTATCGAAATCATGTACTGATTTTTTCTTTTGAAATTTTTCTAAATGCTTAACACAATTAATTAAGTTTTGCCTATGCCTTTCTCTCGTAATCAAAATATCTTCGTTTGTTGAAAATTTATTTTTAAGTTTACTTTTTATTTTTAAAATTAATTTATTTAAATTTGAATCTTTTTTAATAGAAATTAAAACATGATCATATTTTTTTAATTTACTATTTAACTTGCCTTTAATTAAATCTGATTTATTTACTACTAAAATAGCATTTTTGGTTAACAAATTCCTCAAAACACTAGTAAAATCAACGTTTTTAGCAGATACAATGATTAGCCTTAAATCAGCATCTTCAGCACGTTTTAAGGCAATTTTAATTCCCTTTTTTTCTATTTCATTTTTTGAACTTCTAATCCCTGCAGTATCAGAAACTATTACTGGATAACCATCAAGATTAAGATGAGTCTCTATTACATCTCTTGTCGTTCCAGCAATTTCTGAAACGATAGCCACATCTCTCTTTGAAAGATAATTTAATAAACTTGATTTACCAGAATTAGGAGGTCCTACTATTGCTATTTTAAAACCTTCCCTGATTCTTTCGCCAACTTTTTGATCATCTAACGTTTTTTTAATTTCTTTTAATACATTGTTTGATGTTTTTTGTATTTCTCTGATAATGTTTTGAGGTAAATTCTCATCAGGAAAATCAATCTTTGCTTCAATGTGTGACAAAATTTTTAGAAGTTTTTCCCTCCAAGAATTAAATTTGTCTGATGATTTCCCGCTCATTATTTTTAAAGCTTGTTTTCTTTGAATTTCTGTTTCTGATGAAATTAAATCTGCAATACTCTCAGCTTTTAACAAATTTATTCTGCCATTCTGAAAAGCTCTCTTTGTAAATTCCCCGGGTTCTGCAAGACGACAATTTTTTATTTTTGATATAGCCAATTGCATAGCTTTAATGACAGCACGACTACCATGCACATGAAATTCGGCTAAATCTTCGCCTGTGTAGCTATTTGGGCCTGGAAACCATATAATTACCCCTTCATCAATCAGCTCTTTCCCCCCATTTTTATTGAACTTTTTGAGGGTAGCAACTTTTGGGGTCGGTAATTTTGATTTAGTTAACTGTTTTACTACTTCTGCTGTATTTTTTCCTGAAACCCTTATTACAGCTACACCAGATATTCCTGGTCCGCTTGATAATGCATAAATTGTCATCTTTTAATTAAACCAATGATATTTTTTTCCATATTTTCCAAAAAATTTTTTGTAATGCATATTTGATTGCTTAGAGTGTTTATATATTGCTTTTCTAATCTGCATATTACTGGTGGTTCTCGATATCAAATCTTTTCTCGTATAAAACTTCAAACATTTTTCATCCCACTGTAAATCACAAAACTTCATTAATTTTTGTGACTCTATTTTGGGATTAGTTGATAACTTTTCAAGATCAACTTCATAAATAAAATCGGGAAAAATCTTTTTATATCTTTTTATTGTCTCATAATAATTATCAAAATACTTAAATATATGATCTAAATTATGTGCCCAAGGAATTGCTGGTAAATTATTTTTTAAAATAGACATAATAGAAGATATCGGAGTTCTTTTGCAATTAATGATCTTAGCTTGTGGAAATATTTTTTTAATAAATGGTATATAAAAAAAATTATCTAACGTTTTGTCAGTAAAAATGTAATTACTTTTTTCATTGATTAATCCTTTCTCTTTGTACTTGTCAAATAGCTTAGTTTGTGAATCTTCTAGTTTTGAATCTAAAGATTCTTTTTTAATTATCTTTTGTTTTATTAAAGTACTTAATATCGTTGTTTCTTCACCTGACGGTATCATTTGTCTACCTGATGTAATTATTTTTTCAACTAATGTCGATCCACATCTTGGGACTCCTACAATAAAAATGGGTTTTAATATATTATATGTATTTTGGTCAACATCCTTAATTGAAAATAATTTCTCCGAGTTAGGCAATATTCTTAACCAATAATCAACATCCTTTTTAATTTTTTCCCCCTGTGATTCAAAAAAATTAGAGTGCCCTTTAATTAAATAACTAAATTCATTTTTAAAATTTTTATTGATAAATTCGTATCTTGATAATAAAAAATTTCCAAATGCAGTATTTTTTTTATTTAATTTTTTATTTTTGATAGTTTTTTTTATTTTATTTTTTAGATCTAAATTTAAAATTTTTTTATCTATTCCACTTAAATGATAGTAATATAGAAAATTATCAGGTTCATATTTTATTGAGTTTTTATAAGATTTTATTGCTTGTTTTGTATCACCTAGAGTTTCATATAATCGTCCTAGATTTTGATAGGATCTACCTTTGTTAGTTTCTATTTTACTTAACTTTTCAAAACAATTTATCTCTTTTTTGACCTCTCCTAATTCTTGAAAAGCTAACCCCAGATTAATATAGGCGTTTACAAAATTTTGTTTTAACTTAATAGCACTTTCAAAATATTTTACTGCCTTTTTGTGTTCCCCCAATATATTTAATACTGCTCCTAGATTATTATGTGCATCGGCATAATTAGGTTTAATTTCAATTGCTCTCTCACAGCATTTTATTGCTTTAGAATATTCTCCCAATTCTTTTAATGTGGCCCCAAGATTATTATGTCCATCAGCATAATTGGGTTTAATTTCAACAGCATTTTGAAGTAATTTTTTTGCTAAGATAAATCTACTTGTTTGGGCAAATAATGTTCCTAAATAAAAAATTGCACCAAAATGTTTAGGTTCTTTTCTTAATATATCTTTATAAAGATTTTCAGCCTTTTCTAAATTATTATTTTGATGATTTTGAACCGCCAAAGCAAAAGTTTCTTCTGTTGTCATAATTATTTTATTTGCTAGATTATTTTGGAACTAAATCAAAAGCAATACCTAGTGCAAAAGTTTCATTTATTGTCAATTTTTTTTGTACATTTTTTATAATTTTATTGTAATTTTAAATGATATAATAAATTTAAAAAAGAAATTATTATTATAAAACTTATGGAAATAATTGTTTTACAGCATATTAAAGTTGAAGATCCTGGTTACATTAAGGATTTAATGTTAGCGGACGGTTTTAATTTAACTACTATAGAACTAGACGAAGGAGAAAGCATTCCTAAAGATTTAAGTAAATTTGATGGAATGTTTTGTATGGGTGGACCCATGGATACTTGGATGGAAGAAAAGTATACATGGTTAGTAGAAGAGAAAAAAAATATAAAAAACTTTGTGATTGATCTAAAAAAACCTTTTTTAGGATTCTGCTTGGGATGTCAGCTTTTAGGAGAAGTAGTTGGTGGTAAAGTTGTAAAATCAAACCCTGCTGAAATTGGTATCCTAAATATTGATTTCTCAGGAAACAAAGAAAAAGATATTATTTTTTCCGATTTTCCAAATAAAATTAAAGCATTACAATGGCACTCTTATGAAGTTGTTAACTTAGAAAAAAATAAAAATATAACTTTACTTGCTTCTTCTGAAACAACTAAGTATCAAATTTTTAAATACCAAAATCATGCTTATGGTATCCAATTTCATATAGAAATTAAAAATACAACAGTTAATGATTGGGGATGTGTGCCTGAATATAAAACTGCTTTAGAAAATCAGTTTGGAAAGGGGGCATTGGAAAAATTTGATCAAGAAGCTAAGCTAAATATGACTGAAATGAACAATTATTCAAAAATTCTTTATTCAAAATTTAAAAAAAACATTTTAAAAGTTTAGTAAATTACTGTTGAAAATGAGAAAAATCATAATCACATTATTTTTTAGTTTAATTTTGTGCAACGCAACATTTGCTGAAAATTACTATTTTAAAAATTGCATAATAGATGACAAATATACCGCGGATTACTTAATTAATTTTCAAAGTAATGTGATTAGTATCAACTTTCATGGAGGGGATGTTATCCAAACAAAAGAATATAAAATAGATACGATTACTGAAGATAAGATTACTACAGAGAAAAAACAAAATGTGGAACGTAAACAATATTTTTTTCAATACTATCTAGATTCTAATACTGGATCAGTTTCAATGCAAAGATATATTAAAAAAACCCCAAACGATCTTTTTAGGGCAGATGGCCCAACAAGAAGACATTATTGTGAAAATATAAAGGCTGATTGGGCTAAAATTAAAAAAAAACAAACTCAAAAAAAACAAAAAAAAAGTACAAAAACTCAAAATTCTTTAACTGAATGTGTGGGTAGTGACCACAAGAAATGGACAGACTGCAGGGGTTCTCATTTAGATAATAACGGCTTTAAATATAAAGGTGTTTATAAACAAGGCAAAATTATTAAAGGAACAGCTATCTTTCCCGGTGGCGGAAAATATGTTGGAGATTTTAAACTAGGTCTTCCAAATGGATATGGAACTTTTTCATTTCCTGATGAATCACAATATTTTGGAGAATGGAAAAATGGCAAAGGAGAGGGTCAAGGTATTAAAACCTGGAAAGACGGAAGAAAATATTCAGGATCTTTTAAAGATGACAAACCACATGGTGAAGGAATTTTTGAGTACCCAGATGGATCAAAATATACTGGTGAACTCAAAAATGGTAAAAGGCATGGACAAGGCACTTTAATATATTCTAATGGTGAAACTTATATAGGTAAATTTATCGACGGTTATGAATCTGAGAAAAAAAATGTTAGTCTTACTACAGAAGAAAAACAAAAAAATTTAGACGTTGTAAAAGACTGTTCTAAGTTAAAAATGTTTTCACATAAATGGACTCTATGTAAACTGGGTAGACTAAATTAAAATAAAAAATTATGTCAGTTGAAAATTTACCAAAAAAAATAGCAATTTTTCCATTATCTAATGCAGTTCTTTTTCCAAAAACAATATTGCCATTAAATATTTTTGAAGAAAGATATATCCAATTGATTAATGATTGCATGAAAGGTCAAAGATTATTTGGAATGACACAACCAAAGTCTAAATCATTTTCAAAACCTGAAATTTATGAAGTTGGCTGTTTGGGAAAAATTGTAAGTTTTAATGAAACAAATGATAAAAGATTCCTTATAACTCTTTCTGGTATAACTAGATTTAGAATAATAGAAGAATTAACCACCGATAAAATGTACAGAGAATTTAATGTTAATTATTCTGATTTTAATGAAGATATTGATGCTAACAAAAATAACATTCAGGAAGGTGATATTAAAAATTTATTAAATAAAATAAAATTTTTTCTTGAAAAAAAAAATTATGTAATAGAGTTCAAAGAATTAAAAAAGTTGAACTATTATCAATTAATAAATACACTTTGTGTGATTTCTCCTTTTTCTTTGGAAGAGAAACAAAAATTAGTAGAAACAATAACAATCAAAGAGCGGTTAAAGGTACTAGAAGAAATTACTAATTTTAATTTATTTGATGGCTTTGAAAGCAAAACTGTTCAATAAATTAAAATCTTAAACCTTTGTTAGCAATATTGTAAAAAATATCCTTTATATAATAATTTTGATCTAAAACTTTTATCACTTGATCTCTAAAATTTTTTATTGGTTTTTTTTGGAAAGAAAAACCTTTTTGTATAAAGTCAATACCTAAAGAATAAGCTAAGTTTCTTGATTTAATTTCATTAGAAAACTCAGATAGAATATCAGAACTTCCAATATCTAATCCTAAATTCATCTTATTTTTTAATATTTTTTCTAAGCTAATCAGATCTCTTAATATCATGTTAAAACCCTGTCCTGCTAATGGATGAACCACGTGTAAAGCGTCTCCAAATAAAAGAATTCGTTCATCAAAATATTTTTTTCTTATTAATAAATTTAAATCTCTGATTTCTAAATTTGAAGCAAATTTAATATTTTTTAAAAATTTTTTTACATAATTTTTTATTTCATTTTTTATATATGATTTATCATTATATTTATTTGATGAGTTTTTTTTTAAAGACCAAACAATTGATGTTTTGGTATTTGAAATGGGAAGAAGTGCTAGGATCCCATCATTTAAAAAAATTTGGGTCGCTGTATTATTTGTATTAAACGTATGTTCTAAAACTGTCGTAATTGAGACTTCACCATATGAATGGTTAAAAATATTATTATCAAGAATAAATTTATCTAAGATAGAACTATTTCCAACACAAACAATTACTAAGTTATACTTAGAATTATTTTTTTCTTTTGTATTAATACTTTTTAAAAAACCAGAATTAAAAATTTCAGATATTTTATTTTCATTTTTAATTTTAATTAATTTATCTTCTTTGATCTTTTCAATAATTTTTTTTGTTACTTTGCTGTTTTCCATCATGTATAAAATTTGTTTATTTTCACTATTAATATTATCTAGCTGAAATATTTTAGACAATTTATGTTTGTTCTCCGTATATAACTCCATCTTGGAACAAGGCCAAAAATTTTGTTTATTGATTTTAAAAATTTGCAATTTTTTAATAAATTCTAAATTATCTTGAGAAATAGCTGTGGTTCTAAAAGATTGTAAATTCTGGTTCATATTGTCTGCAACTAAATCTATTTCAAGATTTAATTTAGAAAGGCAAACTGCCGTTATTAATCCTGTTAGACCAGCACCAATTATACAAACTTTTTGTTTTTGCATGTTTAATTTTATAAATTAATTTTAACAATTATTAATAAATGATACAAAGTGAATTAAGTGATTTGAAAAAATATGAATTCTCAAGTTTTAACAAGGATTAATAACTTTGCTAAAAGTAGACTAATCGAGTTAGGCGGTATTTTTCTACTAGTGGTTGGTTTTCTACTATTTATATCTATCGCCACCTACTCACCAGAAGATCCTAATTTTATATACACGGCAGAAGTTAATGAAATAAAAAATTTTGCTGGATTTTATGGAAGTGTCATTTCTGACGTATTGCTACAATCAATTGGTTTAATTTCATTTTTTGTAGTCATGAACTTAATGTATTGGGGTTTAAAAATTATTATAGATAAAAAAATTAATAATTTTATTCCAAAAATCTTTTACACTATTATTTATATTATATTTG
>Ga0310344_10001381_pt1 | contig 18542 bp, 15 predicted proteins | sample HC15DNA20200_MG_FD_203801 | JGI IMG/M metagenome (GOLD analysis project Ga0310344, IMG submission 203801) | Marine microbial communities from station ALOHA, North Pacific Subtropical Gyre - HC15-DNA-20-200_MG | ecosystem: Environmental > Aquatic > Marine > Oceanic | place: Pacific Ocean: North... | reverse complement strand
TGCGGTGTCTGACAACCGGCTTCTACTATTCGAGCGCCAGCCGAGATCGCGTCGCCGGCGACGTGGCGGTATCGCCGGAGCGCATTCCTGTGTTCAGTGAAGTCGGGGGAACCGTCGCGTGCTTCTATTTGCCGATCTCGGTACGCACCGCGGAGCGGCACGGCAAAACGCTCTCCTCCATCGAACACGACGCACTCGCGATCGTCGACGAGATCGCGTCCCGGCCGTCCCACTGCCTGGAGATGGATCTGCAGCCGGGGGACATTCAGCTCCTCAACAACCGGCGCATTCTTCACGGGCGCAATGACTACACCGACGCATCGAGCATGGACGAGAAACGCGAGATGCTTCGACTGTGGCTAATGGCCAGCGAGTGGCCACCGCGACCGGATCGCTGGAACTTTCACGGCGTTGCCGACCGCGCAGCGGGGGGTATTCCGGCGGGGACCCGCTAGCAACGCAAGCAAGCAGCCGCCACCTCCTCGTCCAACGTAAGCCCGAAACCCGGCCCGGCCGGTGGCACGAGGTAGACGCCGTCCTCTCGCACCTCCTCGGCAATGTGGGGTCCGGAGAAAAGCTTCGCTTTCAGGGCGAGGAGCGGATTGTCAGGCATGAAGTATTCCACCCACTGCACGTTCGGCAGTCCTGCGGCCATGTGAATGTGCACCGCTTGCATGTTCCACGGCGAAACGGGGACCCCGAGCGCGCTCGCATAGGCGTGCACATGCAACCAATCGGTAATGCCGCCGGTAACCGCGACATTCGGCTGAACGATGTCGACACCCCCGTTGTCGATCAGCGCACGAAATTCCCCAAGCCCGACGTGCTGCTCACCGCCCGCGATGTACGTGCGGCCCGCACGCTGCCGGATCCTCGCGTAGCCCGCGATGTCGCTGGGTGCAACCGGCTCTTCGAGCCAGTAGACATCATAGGGCTCCCAGCGCTTGAGCTGCTGGATTGCGGTGTCGACGTCCCAGGTACCGTTCACGTCCACCATCAAGCGAACGTCGGCGGGAATCGCTTCTCGCACCGCTTGCACGCGCGCCGTCGCTTGGCCCAGCGTTAAACCAGTACCGCGTACCTTGAGGGCACGGTGGCCCGCTTCGACGTACTCCAACGCCTTTGCCGCAATCTCATCGGGCGGCAAATTGTGCGCGCAGTTTGCGTACGTTGGTACCCGCTCGCGGGCGCCCCCGAACAAACGGGAAACGGGGACTGCGGCATGCTGCGCCTTCAAATCCCACAGTGCGGTGTCGAGGGCGGCGATGGCACCCCGGGCCAAACCGTCCCCACCGCGGCGAGGGCTCACCGAATACATCCGGTCCCATAGGAGCTGGGTCACCCAGGGCTCCTCGCCGATGAGGCATGGCCCGAGCGAGGCTTCGATCAAGCTCGCGGCATACGCGCCCGCCGAACCGAAGACCATCTGGTACCCCATGCCCTGGTGTCCGGTATCGGCGTCGAGACGGACGACGACGATCTCGAAGTCTCCGCCGTCAGGCTCTCCGTATCGGGCCGCTTCTACGTTTGTGATCTTCATTGGCTCGCTTCCTGTGGGCTGCTACGCTCCGTGAATGTTCTCAACGGCACCGCCGCCCGGCACCATGAGGCTCGTCATCGCCATCGTGCTCGCAACCGCGTGCCTTATTGGCGTCGTTCTGGGCGCCGGCCCCATCGTCGCCGTGCTGCACTGGCTTGATCTGTTATTTCCAAAACCCGGGTTGGGCGGCGTCGTGCTGCTCATGCTCTCCCCAGTGGCCTTTCTCGCGCTGGCACATACGGTGCAATGGGTCTGCGACGGATTCAGCGCGGACGCTTCGCAAGTCGAATCCGACGTTTGACCCGAGCCCTGGGCGCGTCGCCCGAGCGCTGTGCCAGCATTTCATTGATACCACCTGTCAATATCCAGTCCTAACGAGACAAGAACCCTCTGACGCACGCGTTAAACGCATCGGGCCGCTCGAAGTACGTCGAATGCCCCGCGCCGTCGATTAACGAATAGGGCGCACCGATGCGCCCCCCGGTGATCGTGGATTAGGGATCGGGAGCAACCCGCACCATGCGTTTCCCACGGTTGTCACCGCGGAGCAAGCCGACCAAGGCCGCGGGGGCATTCTCAAGGCCCTCAATGACGTCCTCGACGACGGCGATTTTTCCTTCGTCGACCCAGCCTTTCAGTGCCGCGAGCGCTGTCTCGTCCTGCGCGGCGAAGTCCATAACGATGAAGCCCTCCATGCGAAGGCGCTTGACCACGACGAGACCAGGCAAGTTTCGGGGCCCGGTGGGCGCAGTGGCGTTGTATTGGCTGACCGCCCCGCAACACACAACCCGGCCGTGTAAGTTCATCTGAAAGAGCACCGTCTCAAGGATCTGCCCGCCAACGTTGTCGAAATAGACGTCGATCCCCTCGGGGCATACGCCGCGTAGGGCGCGAAAGAGATTGCCTTCGCGGTAGTCGACGCAGGCATCGAATCCCAGAGCGTCGACGACCCAAGCACACTTCTCCGCCCCGCCCGCTATGCCCACGACGCGGCACCCGAGCGCCTTCGCAATCTGGCCAACGAAGATACCAACGGACCCTGCGGCCGCGGACACGACGATGGTCTCGCCGGCTACCGGGCGGCCGACACCCAGCAACCCGTGGTAGGCCGTCTTGCCCGCGACACCATACACCGACAGCAGATGGGACAGTGGTCGGACGTCGGGCAGCGCTTGGACCCGTCGTGCGTCGACTTCGACGAACTCGGCCCATCCCCCTTCCACCGCAACAATATCGCCGGGTGAAAACGCACCGTCTGCGCTGTCAATCACCTGAGCAACGGCGTAAGTCGGCATGACGTCGCCTGCCTTGACCGCCTCGCGATAAGTCGCCCCTTGCATCCAGGCGCGGTTGGCGGCATCGATAGACATGAGCAAGGTGCGCACCAGTACATGCCCTGGTGCTGCCGCCACCGGCCGCTCGGTTTCCTTGAGTTCGAAATGCGATATCTCCAGATCGCCCTGCGGCAGCTCAGCAATGACGACTTCTCGATGAATGGCCATTTATCTTCCCTGACTCCTCTTCCCCTTTGGGGTCATAACGCACGCACCGCCCGTCCCAAGCGGGCGGATGATTATGACGCAACCACGGCGTGGAAATAGCGTTTGACCGGCAGGGTTGGCTACTATCGGGGCGTACCGGGCAAGGACGAAGCAAAATGACGATGCAACTCGAACAGGTGGTCACCCCGCTCAACGTGGCGTTTGGCGCAATGCTAACGGGCATTCGGCGAGCGGACCTCGAGGACCCCGAGTTCCGCGAGCTCGCCTATCAGCTTTGGGCCGAACACCGCGGCTTGCTCGGCGTGCGCGGCGAGGATCTCGCCGAGCTCACGCCGGAAGAGCTCGTGCATTGGTCGGAGAATTTCGGGCGCGTCGAGACCGAACGGCTCGCGGCAAGAGAGCAGAGAATGGTCGGCGGGCATCCTATCTTGCGGATCGGGAACACTGTCGACGCGAGTGGCGAGCCGAATGCGACGTTCTCTAACGTGCCCATCCTCGAAAGCGATGCCGACGTCCAGTACAACCCCCAGACCCGGCGGCCGGTCTGGCACACCGACTCGACGTTCAAGATGAATCCACCGATCGGATCGGTGTTTCACTGTCGGCAGGCGCCGCCGAGGGGCGGCGACACCCTGTTTGCCGACACCTGCGGCGCGTACGACGCACTCGAGCCCGAGCAAAAGGCGACCTTGTCGGGGTTGGAGGCCGTTTGCTCACTCGCCCACCATGACAAGAAGATCAGTCTGTATACGCCCAACTACCCCACGCTGACGCCGGAACAACGCGCGGCCAACCCGCCGAACCGAGTCCCCGTGGTGCTCGAACACCCCGTGACCGGCAAGCCCGCACTCTACGGCTTGAACAGCTCAACGTGCATGCTGGTTCAGGAAGGCGAGCCCGTATCCGCGGCCGATCTCGACCGATTCGACCTCGAGGGGGTGGAAGACGATAGCGTGCTCGTTCTTCGGGATCTCCTCCCACACATCACGAGCCCGCCGTTTACCGTGCGCTGGCAGTGGGAATCGGGGGATATCGTAGTGTGGGACAACCGCTGCACGATGCACTCGGCGAGCGGGTTCGATGCCGAGCACCACACCCGGGAAATGTGGCGCCTCACCCTGCTCGACTGAGCCGATCGGCTGCCCTGGCCCCGAGAGCCGGGGAATCATTCGCTGCTCGGGCACCGCCTTACACTTGACCGAGATGACGCGGCCCTCCAGCTCCCAGCGCGCACCGTCAGCCGCCGGGGGGGCTTGGAGGGATGCAACCCCTGCCAACGACACCCATCAGAGCGATACGCGTCACGGCAACTCGGAGCGCTTTCAACGATCCCCTCCCCGCGCACTGTCCCGCCCGCGCGTGGCAAAACGTTTTGCTGCCTACATCGGGCCATCCCAGCCCGAAAGCATGCCAAGGGATCCTTTATAGGCAGCCCTTAGTCTCGATATCCCGGCAGCTGGCGATCCAGCACCCGCATCATGGCGTCGAAATACAAACGCTCCCGGGCCGCAGGCGAGTGCGGATCGTGGGTCGGCGGTGTCTGAACCTGGGCGATCGTCTCCGCATCCAGCACCTCTAGGGGACGGCCGGTACTCATCGCAAGCACTTGCGCTTTGCACACGCGCTCGAGCTTGTAGAGACGCCGATAGGCTTGCGGCACGGTATCGCCCACCACGAGCACCCCGTGGTTCTTCATGAACATAACGTGCTTGTCACCGAGCAATGCGGCCAATCGCTCGCCTTCACTCATCACGTCGGCGGTGCCCGCATAGTGATCATCGTAGGCAACCCGTCCATCGAAGTAGGCTGCGGTTTGGCTCGCCGGCACCAATCGATTGTCCTCGAGCATGTTCAGAGCGAGCGCCCAGGTCTGGTGGGTATGCAAAACGACGCGCGCCCCGGCAATGCGATGGATGGGAGCGTGGATGCACAGCGCGGAGAGCTCGACGTCGCCTTCCCCCTCAAGCGTGTTACCTGCGTCATCGAAGGTAATCATGTCGCTGGCCCGCGCTTCGGACCAGTGCAACCCAAAAGGAAGGATCAGGTACCGGTCATCGTACCCGGGCACGGTGACCGTAAAGTGGTTGTCGATCCCTTCTTCCAGAGCGTCGAGCACCGCCACTCGGTGCGCGGCGGCGAGATCGATTTTCGCTTGCTCCACGGGATCGGGGCTCAGAGACAAATGTCGGGTCGGGGTGGCCAAATCCGTGCTCCTGTGCGTAGGCTTTCGGTCTCCAGTATAACGCCGGGGTCCGAGGGCGGTGGCACCGACACGCCGCGTCGAGGCTCCCCATGAGCCAGGGAAGACCATCAATGAGCGATTCCATGCTACGCCGAATCGAAGCCGGTCAGCTCAACGTTGCCTATTTCGACCACGGCATGGAAGGGGCGCCAGCGGCGATCCTGCTGCACGGCTTTCCCTACGACGTCCACGCCTACGACGAGGTGACCGAAGCGCTGACCGCTGTCGGGTGCCGCGTCATCGTTCCTTACCTCCGCGGTTACGGCCCCACGTCGTTCACCGATGCCCGAACGCTGCGGTCCGGACAACAAGCGATTCTGGGGCAGGATTTGCTGAGCTTGATGGACGCGCTCGAGCTTCGCCACGCGGTGCTCGCCGGTTACGACTGGGGCGGACGCGCCGCATGCATTGTCTCGGCACTGTGGCCCGAGCGCGCGAAGGGTCTCGTCACCTGCAACGGCTACAACATTCAAAGCATCGCGCACGCCGGCCGCCCCGTCGCCCCGGTCGACGAACATCGGTACTGGTATCAATACTACTTTCACTCCGACCGCGGCGCCGCAGGCCTCGCGCAGAATCGCTACGACCTCTGCAAGCTCTTGTGGCAGCTGTGGTCACCGAACTGGTCCTTCTCCGACGAGACGTACGATCGGAGCGCCGCCTCGTTCGAGAACCCGGATTTCGTCGAGGTCGTGCTGCATTCGTACCGCCACCGCTACGGGCTGGTTGCGGGAGACCCGAGCTGCGAGGCCACCGAGACCCGGCTGGCCGGACAGCCGAGGATCACGGTGCCGACGATATCGATCGACGGTTTGGGCGACGGCGTCATTCCCGAGGCGGGCAGCTCGCGGCACGAGCGCTTCTTCGAGGGGCCGTACGACTATCAGACCATCCCCTCGGTCGGCCACAACGTGCCGCAGGAAGCGCCGGCGGAGTTTGCCGCCGCCGTGCTGTCGTTGATGTAGCGCCTAGTCCGCCTTCTCGGCGCGCACCTGCTCGAAGACCTTGCTTGCGGTCAGCATCGCCTCGCGGATGAGCGGTACGCCAACGTAGCCCGACATGTGCAGGAGCACCTCTGTCAGCTCCTCTTCCGTCCAACCCTGGCGTAGCGCCATTCGCACATGCAGCTCGAGCTCAGGGTCGCGGCCACCCGCCGCATCCGTCACCACGCAGATCAGTGAACGCGTCTTGAGGTCGAGCCCGGGTCGGGTCCACAGAGCGCCGAAGACCGTCTCCGCGGCAACGTCACGAAACTTTTGCATTTCCGGGCTCGAATAGGCGTTATCGTTCATTCGCGCCACGTAGTCTTCGCCCATCAGTTGCGTACGAAGGGCGAGGCCCTTCTCGTATAGCTCACTCTTGGCCACTTGATGTTCCTTGTGGTTGTTGCCTCCGGCCGCCTGGCGAACCAACGCGGCTAGGCAGAAAAAGCCCGTTGCGACAAGGTGAGATAGCGCCCGATGCGCTCATGGAGCGATTCCATGTCGATGCCTTCGGTGCTCTTCTTCCCCTCGCAGTAACGGGCATACACTCCGTGCACGATGCACGCGCTCTTCCACCAGTTGAATCCGATGTAGTAGCTCAGATTGGACAGGTCGCGGCCCGTCTTCTCCGCATAGCGCTCACTGAGCGCCTCACGGGTGTGAAATCCAGGTAACGCGGTGGCCGCCTCATCACGCACCGGCAGATCGTCATGGGGCTCCGCCCATTGGTTGAGCGCGTACCCGAGATCCGCGAGCGGGTCTCCCAACGTTGAGATTTCCCAGTCCACGACCGCGACCACCTCCGAGCCTGCGCCGACCAGCGTGTTGTGCAAGCCGTAATCGCCGTGCACGACACGAGCAGGACCTTGCTCGGGAAGCTCCGCGGTCAGCCTCTCGTGAAGGGCGTGGACCCGGGGATCGTCGTAGCTCGCGGCCGTTGCGGACGATGTCCACGACCGGTACCACGTGCGCAGCTGACGCGCCACGTAGGCGTCCTTCTTGCCCAGACCACCGAGCCCAATCGCATCAGGGTCGAGGGAGTGCAGTGCCGCAAGTACGTCGATGAACGACTCACCGAGGGTCGCGCGACGGGCATCGGGAACCCAGGCTTGCGTATCGTCGGCACAATACAGCGGGCGGCCATCGACGTACCCCATCACATAGAACCACGCCCCCGTCACCGCCGGGTCTTCACAGAAGGCGATCGCAGAGGCTACCGGCACCGCAGTGGGCCCAAGAGCAGAGATCAAAGACCACTCTCGCCCCATGTCATGGGCCTTCGGGAGCAGTTCCCCTTGCGGAGGCCGTCGGATCACTGCTTGGCGGCCCGCTGTGTCGGTGATCAGGTACGTCAGATTGGAATGCCCACCTTCCAAGCGATGCCACGCCAACGGCGGGGTGAGCTCGACAACGTGCTCGCGGATCCATTCTTCCACACGGTCAACGTCGTAACCTTCGGGCCCTTGGGCTTCGTCATGCATGCTCATGCCGTCCTCCTTCTTCAGGACATGCTACTTTTTGACGCTCCAAATGTGGATGGGGCACCGAGGCTGATGACAAACAACCAACAATGGCAGCTTGCACGCACGCCGCCTGGCGGCATGCCCGATGACGGCGATTTCCAATGGGTCGAGGGCGACCTTCCCCGCACGGGGAAGGACCAAATGCTCACCCGTACGATTTATCTCTCGCTCGATCCCTACCAGTGGGGCAGGCGCCGCAGTGGCTTGGAATCACCCGGTGAGGTCTGCCACGGACGCACGGTGAGTCAAGTCATCGAGAGCCAGCTTGCCGGTTACGAAGCAGGCGACCTCGTGTTCAATACGAACGGCTGGCAGACCCATGGATTGAGCGGGGCGGGGATATCCGTCTTCGGCTATATGTTCCCACGCAAGCTCGACCCCGATCTCGCCCCCATTTCTACCGCAGTCGGCATTCTCGGAATGCTCGGCCTCACTGCGTACGCCGGGGTATACGTGCAATGCCAGCCCAAGCCGGGCGAAACAGTCGTCGTATCCGCGGCGTCCGGCGGCGTGGGGCAAGCGGCAGGACAGATCGCAAAGATCAAGGGGTGCCGGGTAGTCGGCATCGCGGGCGTCGAAGACAAATGCCGCTTCGTCATCGACGAGCTCGGCTTCGACGCGTGCGTCTCACACCTGAGCGAAACCTACGCCGAAGACCTGGCCGCCGCGTGTCCCGATGGTATCGACATTTACTTCGAGAATGTCGGCGGCAAGGTCTTCGAGGGGGTGTTGCCCTTGCTGAACCAAGGCTCGAGAGTCACCCGGTGCGGCCTGATCTCTCAGTACGGAAACACCGATGGCGCCGATCCCGCCGAGACGTGGCTGGCCACCGGCCAACCGTACTTCGACCGGGCCGGCACTGGCGTTTTCCCGCTCGCGGTGCGCAACTTCGTCGAGGCACACCAAGACCGGTGCTTCAACGAGATGGGGCAATGGATAAGAGACGGTCTCGTCAAATACCGGGAAGATCTGTGGACCGGTCTGGAGAACACGCCGGTCGCGTTCTCAGCGATGCTCTCGGGCGGCAACTTCGGCAAGACGCTGATCGCGGTCAGCGAGGATCCAACGCTCGATGCAGCGATCGCCGAGCGACGCGCGAGCGGTAACACGCTGGCGCGCTAGTGTCTCGGGTCAGGCCAATGTGAAGCCTTCGTATCCCGCATCCGCCGCCGCGTTGCATCGCTCGACGTAGGGTGGAAAACCGATATGGGGCATGAACACACGCGGCTTGCCCGGAATGTTTGCGCCGAGGTACCACGAATTGCACGTAGGATAGAGCGTGGGCGCGGCGATCGCGTTCACTCGCTCGACCCAGGCATCCTCCGCCTCGGCCCGTGCTTCGATGGTCGAGTAGTCGTGCTGGCCCAGATAAGCGATGCAATCCGCCACCCAGTTCACGTGCTGTTCAATGGACACCATCATGTTGGTGAGCACCGACGGACTGCCGGGCCCGGAGATCATAAATAGGTTCGGAAAGCCCGCGGCGGTCAGCCCGAGAAACGTACGCGGGCCCGCCTCCCACTTCTTGCGAAGGGGCTCACCGCCGCGACCATGCGGGTTGACTTGCAGCAAGGCACCCGTCATCGCGTCGAAGCCGGTCGCAAAGACGATGCTGTCGAGCGGGAACTCTCCCTCGGTGGTCTCCAGACCGAACGTCGTTGCCCGCCGTATGGGCGTGGACTTCACGTCCACCAACGTCACGTTCGAGCGATTGAACGTCGCGTAGTAGTTCGTGTCGAGACAGATGCGCTTGCAACCGATGACCTGACGCGGGCAAAGCCGCTCCGCGATCTCGGGGTCCTCAACGGTGTCCCGGATCCGCTCGCGCACATACTCGGCCGCAATGTTGTTGGATTCTTCGTTGACGAGAGCGTCGTCGAACCCGCCGAGAAATCCGAACCCGCCCCGCCCCCAGCGAAAGTCGAACTGCTCCTTGCGCTGCGCCGGTGTCGCATCCAAGGTGCTACCGCCGATCCCCACGGGATTGCGGGAACCGAATGCAGGTGAGCGCAAGCTGTTCAGCCGGCGGAACTCCGCGTAGTTGGCTTTGATATCCCGGACAGACTCGGGATCGAGCGGCCTATTGCCCGCGGGAATAGAGTAGTTGGGGGTGCGCTGGAACACCGTCAGGTGGGCAGCCTGCTCGGCGATGAGCGGTATGGCCTGGATCCCAGACGAACCGGTGCCGATTACCCCAACCCGCAAACCAGTGAAGTCCACCGGCTCGTGCGGCCACCGGCCGGTATGGAAGGTGCTCCCACCGAACGAATCGAGCGCAGGAATATCCGGCACGTTCGCCGAGGACAGGCAACCGGTGGCCATGATGCAAAAGCGGGCCGAGACCGTATCTCCGGAATCGAGGTCCAAGCGCCAGCAGCACGCTGCCTCGTCGAAGGCAGCACCCAGCACTTCGGTGTCGAACTGCATATCGCGACGGAGATCGAAACGGTCCGCCACGTGATTGGCGTAGGACAAGATCTCGGGCTGCGTCGCATGGCGCTCGCTCCACTCCCATTGCTGCTGGAGGGCGTCGGAAAACTGATAGGAGTACTCCATGCTCTCGATGTCGCAACGGGCACCAGGATAACGGTTCCAGTACCAGGTGCCGCCGACGTCACCACCGCGCTCGATTACCCGCACGTCAAGGCCCAAGCCCCTCAGCCGGTGCAACATAAACATGCCAGCGAAGCCCGCGCCTACAACCACCGCGTCGAAGGTTACCCGTTCGCAGCCCGTCATCTCGTCTCTCCTTGCCAGGCCCGGGATCTTACCCCTCGCAAGCCGCAGGGGGCCGTGTCGGATTGCCGGCGCCTCGCTGCACGATGATCATCGCAAGTAGGATCGCGGCCACGCCAGCCAATGTGCCGGCATCGGGCAGTGACTTCCCGAGCAACCCCTCGATCAGCACGATGAGCGCCGGCGTCAAGTAGCCGTAGGCGACAACCCGCGTCGGACCGAGATACAACGTCGCGTGCTGCATGATGAAGAACGTCAAGAGCGTCGTGAAAACCGCAAGATATGCGATCCCCCAATAGGCGGTCGGTGCTATCGAACGCCAAGGAACGGTCAACAGCGCAGTGTTGTTTGCGAGCAACAACCATCCTGCCCCGGTCACGAGCACCCAGAAAGACATCACCGCAGCCGGCTCGCCGCGATGAAAGCGGCTCACCAGCGGCGTGTAGAGTCCCATGCTTAAACAGCCACAAAGAAAAATGAGATCGCCGTACCCTATCTCCATGGCAAGCACGCGACTGACATCGCCTCGAAACACCACCGTGAGGGCCCCCAGGAGACCAAAGGCGAGCGCGACAAGCTGGTAGCGCCGTAACCGTTCGCGCACAAGCACGTACGCATAAATTGCTGAGATCCCGGGTACGAGCGTATGCAGAGCGCCAGCATTCAGCGCCGATGTATGGCGCAGAGCCTCGAACATGCACCAAAAGAAACCCACGATGCTAAGCGCGATCAACGCATAGCCCCCCAACGCCCGGTGGCCGGGATATGAAAGGCCGTGGCGCCAAGCGACGAATGGCGCGAACAGCAACGCCGCGAGCACAAAGCGCACGAATGTCAACGTCTCCGGCGCCAGCTCGTGCGTAATCGCAACCCCGACGGTGAACGACGTCGCGACGAGAACCCGCGAGAAGACAACTTGTGCGTGAACGCGTGAATGATGCAAAGGCGTGGTCATAAGCGACATAGTGTCGCGCCTTCGCCCCGATGACCATGGAGCACGCACGGCTACGCCTAGGTCAGCATCGCGACCCCGGCCGCCCACGCCCGGTTGCCAGCTCCCTAACTTATTGCTTAGATGCTTGCATGAGAGCCAAGACGCCGCGGGAAAATGTGGTGATCTGTCCCATCTCCGGGCGCACCAACGCCCCAATTCACCGAAAAGGACGCCTGCCGTGACCGACTCCCCTACCGCGTGGCATTCCGGTACCGATATCGAACACCTCGATGTGCTCATCGTAGGGGCCGGTATCTCCGGCGTAGCCGGGGCCTACTACCTGCGCCGCGACTGCGACGATGTCCGCTTTACGATCCTTGAGAACGAGGACAGCTTCGGCGGGACATGGTGGACGCACCGGTACCCAGGCATCCGTTCCGACAGCGATCTTCACACCTTCGGTTACAGCTTCAAGCCCTGGATCGGGCCACCGATCGCAACCGCGGACGAGATCCGCAAGTACATGGGTGAAGTCATCGACGAGAACGACCTTGCTCAGCACATTCGGTACCGCCACCGAGTCACCAACGCCGAATGGTCGAGCGCGGACGGTCATTGGCAGATCGCCGCGCTGTGCCACGACAGCGGTGAGACCAAACGCTTTACCGCAAGCTTTCTGTGGATGTGCCAAGGCTACTATCGGCACAACCAAGGACACATGCCACAGTGGAACGGGACCGAGGATTTCGAGGGCACGCTCGTGCACACCGAAGAATGGCCCGAAGACCTCGACTACGCCGGTAAACGCGTGGTCGTCATAGGGTCCGGTGCCACCGCCGCGACCGTGGTGCCCGCAATGGCGGGAACCGCAGAGCATGTCACGATGCTGCAACGCTCGCCCACGTACTTCCGGCTCGGACGTAATGCTATCGATATTGTCGAGGAGCTGCGGGGGCTCCAGGTCGACGAGACGTGGATCCACGAAATTACGCGGCGCAAGATCATGTACGAACAATCCGCGTTCACCGACATGTGCTTCGAGAAGCCGGAGGCGGTGAAAGACATGTTGATCGGCGAGGTCCGCAAAGTACTCGGGCCCGACTTCGACGTCGAGACGCACTTCACGCCCTCCTACCGCCCTTGGCGCCAACGCATCGCCTTCGTCCCGGATGCGGACTTGTTCCAAGCAATTGCCCGAGGCGAAGCATCGGTTGTGACCGATCACATCGACCAGTTCGTGAAAGAAGGGATTAAACTTCGATCCGGCAAGGTGCTCGAAGCCGATATCGTCGCCGCGGCAACCGGGTTCAACATGAACATCACCGGCGACATCGAGTTCCACAAGGACGGTCAACCGCTGCATTTCAAGGACACCGTCACCTACCGCGGCATGATGTTCACCGGCGTCCCGAACTTGGCCTGGGTATTCGGTTATTTTCGCGCCAGCTGGACCCTGCGCAGCGAGCTCGTAGCTGAGTTCGTCTGTCGGATGGTCAAGCGCTTGAAGGAAACCGGGGCGGTAAGCGTCGAACCGCAGCTTCGTCCTTCGGAGGAGGATATGCAGCTGTCCGACTGGTTCGAGGAGGAAAACTTCAACCCGGCGTACTTAACCCGCATGATGCACGAACTCCCCAAATGCGGCCCGACCCGCGAATGGCGCCACACTCAGGATCATTGGCGCGAGCGCGACGAGCTTCCCGCCATCGATCTCGCCGACGATGTGTTCGTGTATCGTTGGAACGAACGCTCCAGCGAGGCGGCCGACTAACACCCCGGTTGGCCCGTGCGATGCGACTGCAGCACCGCGCCGAGCTCATCCCCACGCGCTAGGCAGTGACGCCCCGCTTGTCGAGACCGTAGATTCGAATCGCGTTCTCGCGCAGCAGCTTGCGCTTCGCTGTGGGCTTGAGCTCCAGGGCCTCGATCTCCGTACGGGTCCGTTCGAAATCCAACACGGGGAAGTCGGTCCCGAAGATCACCTTGTCCTGCCCGTAGCTGTTGAGGTAGTGCACGAAACTTTGCGGCCAGTAGCGCGGACTGTGCGCGTCGCATCCGAGGTAGACATTCGCATGCTTCCAGGCCATTGCAATCGCTTCTTCGACCCACGGTATCCCTACGTGGATCCCAATGAGCTTGAGCTCCGGAAAGTCACAAGCAACCGCATCCATGGTGATCGGTTGCCCCACCGATCGGCACGGATAATCTGACGCGTAAACGAGCGACTGCCCGATTTGATGTTGGATGGGCACGTCGAGCTCACAGCACTTGGCGTAGATCGGGTACCAGCGAGCGTGGTCGATCGGAAGCTCGAACCAGTGGGGATAGCCGTGGGCGCCGATATAGCCGAGCTCTTCAACCGCACGCTGAAGCTCGTAGACTGCCGTCATGCCCTGCGTTGGATCGACGCCGTAAAGCCCAAAGAAACGCTCGGGATGAAGGGCGAGAGCCCGGTTCACGACCTCCAGCGGCAGGTGATAGCACGACGGGTGGCCGAGGGGGCCGCACTTGGCGGCGACGAGGAAAGCACGCTCGATCCCCGCCGAATCCATGCGCCGCAACATCTCATCAAGCTCGACGCCGCGCGAGGTTGTCTCGGCCACGCCAATCTTGTCGTCGTAAAACGCATCCCGCCAAGGCGGCCGATGCGAGATTGCCTCGGCGTTGTATGGATTGACCACCGCATCGATAGCTAGAATTTCCCGCTCCATGGCTCTCCCCGCCTATGCTCCGACCCCCGCACCGGGTGGCGCGGAAACGACGATGCTGGCATACCCCATTGGTGCAAGTGAACACTGCGCTCGGGCGACAGCGCGAAAGGGCTGGCGTGTGCGACCACTAGCTGGCGCTACACTGGCCGCCGCCCGCTTCTTCTAACTCGTTGGCGCGCGTCTGTTGCCCGGCGTGTTCTTGCGTTTTCCACTGCGCACACGGGGTCCAACCAGCAAAGGTAAAGTACACAGAGGGGCCCCACATCCTCGATTGGCTACTTTGCGCGGCGACATTTGGCGCGATAGAAATTGTCTTCTTATTCGCCGCGAGCATCGATGGCGCGGCGGCGTTTGTCACGGCGCGCTATCTGAACGTGCCCTACACGGAAATCGCCCTCGCCGCCCTCCTAGCTTCGCTGTGCTATTTCTACGGCCTCTTCGTCCAAATAGACACCTATGCAGCACGAAACCGCCTTCACGGCATTCGCCGACGCCGAATCGCCGAAGTGGCGACCGCGAAATGGCGGCGGAACACGTCACCCTTTATTTAGAGCCTGGATTCTCAGCCCGGGACTATCCCGAGCGGGCACCTGGCGTGCGGTCGACACCTTCAGCTCCGGCGCTGCACCTGCTCGATTAGCGTCGCCTTTTGCACCTTGCCCATGCTGTTGCGCGGAAACGCCGGAAGAACAACCACACGCTCCGGCAACTTGAACCGCGCCAGCTTCGCACTCAGAAACTCGCGGGCCTCTTCTGTCGACAACGTGCGCTGTGGTACGGGAACGACGCAAGCGCAGACGACCTCCCCGTAGTAGTCATCCGCCAGCCCCACCACCGAGACTTCACGAACCGCCGGATGCGCGCTGAGCGCGTCCTCGACCTCACGCGGAGACACGTTGGCCCCGCCGCGGATGATGACGTCCTTGCTGCGCCCCACGATACGAAAGTTGCCGCGCTCGTCCTCGCACGCGAGGTCGCCCGACAAGAACCAGCCCTCGTCATTCCACGACGCGGCGTTCGCCTCGTCGTTGTCATAATAGCCACAACACATGCCCGCGCTCTTGACAGCGAGTTCCCCTACCTCACCCTGCGCAAGCGCCTCTCCATCAGCGCCGACCACCCTCGCCGCCAAGCCCGTAATAGGGCGACCGATCGAGCCATCGACCTCTTCGGGCGCGTCGTCTGTCCCGCACCAAAAGCCCATACCGAACTCGTTCATCCCGTAAGACTCGATGAAGGTGGCGTCGAAGCGCGCGCGTAGTGCATGAATGGCCGGGACGGGAAAGCTGGACCCTGCGGACATCAGGAGCCGTAGCGACGAAACATCCCGGGGTGGGTCAGGCTCGGCATTGGTAAGCGCGACGAATCCCGTCGGCGTTCCCGGAATGAACGAAACCCCCTCCTCCTCGACGATGCGCAGCGCCCCACGAGCAGAGAAACGGTCCATCAACACGACCGGCATTCCGACCGAGACCGGCAAGTGTAGCCCCATGATCGCGCCGTAGTTCGTAGAGAGCGGAACGTACTGCAAGCTGACGTCGTCCCAGCCGTGGCCGAAGCACGCAGCCAAGGTGCGGCTCGAGTGAGCAACGGTGTTGTTCGTGTGCATGATGGCTTTCGGCAAGCCGGTGGTACCGGAGGTAAAAACCAGGCGCACCACCTGGTCAGGCGCGTGACGCACGGCATCGAGACACCGCACATCGACCCGATCCTCGATGGGATCGCCGAGCAGCGCATCGAGCGATAGGGCCGCTCCCCTCGGCTCACCGCGCGCGACCAGCACACAGCGCAATGCCGGGCGCTCCCTTCGCAGCCCTTCGATCATCGACTGATAATCGAAGTCTTGAAATTCTCCGGGAATAATCGCGGCGCAGGCCGGCCCAAAGCCGAGCGCATAAGCGGTCTCGACCTCCCGCCAATCGGAGCCGGGCTGTACCACCAAGGCCCCCGCAAGTTGGATCCCGTAGTAGCAGATGAGGTACTCGACCCAATTTGGGAGCTGAAGCGCAATCGCATCGCCAGGGCCCATGCCGAACTCCCGCAAATGCAAGGCGAGCCGGCGGCTCGCTTGGTCAAGCTCCGACCAGGTGAGGCGGTATTTACCGTCCGCGACAGCCAGGCGCTCGCCGTGCCGCGCAGCATTGGCCGCCAGCAGATCCGTGACGAGTTCGTCCCGCCAGTATCCCGCCGCGTAGGCTTGCGCGCGGCGCGTCTCAGTCAATCGTTCGGGTATTGGGGCGATGGCCACGGCTATGGGTCTAGTGCATCGCTCGAAGCGCGCTGAGGCGCTGTCGGTCAGCGTCGTCCGATTCGGGCGCCGCCAGCTCCTTGTGCCGATCCCGGGGAGTCATATGGACAAAGGTCGACAGCAAACGGCGGGCGGGCGCGTCACCGACGGGCCGGCATCTGCGGCGCGGCGACCGGCGTCGTTGCGCCATGCACCAACGCACCAGGCGGTTTCGAGAAACACGCTCACCTCCTTTCCCCACCGCAGTGAGTTCCCATTTGCAGCGGGCACCCGGCCGGGCCGGTCACGGGCGCGCTTGCCCAAGCCGCGGCATGACTTCCCGACCGGTCAGTTCGAGCGAGCGCTCGACCTGAGACGCGGGCTGTCCAGGGTACTGCATGCGCAGTATCAGCAGGTCAATGCCAAGCTCATCCCGGTAGCGTGCGATCTCGCTCGCACAGTGTTCCGGGTCACCGATGATGAACCGGTCCCGCGCGAACTCGGGCGACTGCAGCCACGGATCGTCGACCTGCCTTACCCGCCGTTTTCCCCCCGCGCCGTCGTCTGCAAACAAGCGCAGCCAATGCGGCGGGTAGACCTCGCGGTAGACGTAGCCGAGATAGGGCTTCACCTCATTCCAGGCACGCTCCGCATCCTCCGCAACGTAGTATTCCCGAATCAAGGCCCGCCGGAATTCCGCCGGGTCGTGCCCCGCGACGGCCAAGGCCTCGGTGTAGTCGGCAAACTCGGCGCGGGTCTCTTCAAACGTCGTGACCAGCGAGATCAGCAACGGCAAGCCCATCTGCGCGACCTTTGCGCGTGCTTTCGGTGTGCCCGCCCCGAGCCACAGGGGCGGCCCGGGGCGTTGCACCGGCAACGGGCTGAGCACTGCATCGTTTACCTGGTAGTAACGCCCGTCGTAGCTGAACTGCTCCCCGGTCCAGGCGCGGCGGATGATCTCAATCCCCTCGTCCATGCGCCGACGCCGACTCGAGAGCTCGAGCCCGAACCCGGAAAACTCGGCTTCCCGGTAGCCCATCCCGACACCGAGCTCGAGCCGTCCGTTCGACAGCACGTCCAGCACCGCGGCGTCTTCGGCAAGCTTGAGGGGATGCCCGTACAGCGGCAGCAACACGATGCCCTGGCCGATACGCATGCGTTCGGTTCGCCCCGCTATGGTCGCGGCGGCGATCATCGGGGACGGGCAATAGCCGTCGTCCATGAAGTGATGCTCGGTCAGCCAAGCGTGTGAGATGCCGAGTGCCTCCGCGTGCTGGATCTGCTCGAGTGCTTCACCGTACACCCGCGCTGGCGTCACGCCGAATGCGCCCGGTGCTTGCAGGCTGTGAAAAACGCCAAGCTCCACTGTCAAACCTCGAATTCGCGGGCATAGAGGGCCATGCGTTCGCGTACCTCGCCCGGCCTAAGACCAAACGGGGACCAGTGCCAACGGTAGCGCGCCTCGTGGGGCAGGCCCCCCCAGGGACACGCTTCGCTTGGACCTCGTCCGATCCGAGCGAAGCAAACCGCTTTGCCGTCAAGCCTTCCAAGGTTTCGACCAATTCGCAAGTCGAAAGTTGAAAGTCGAGGAATTGCCCGGGCGACCCGCGGCGAGCTCAGAACGGTGCGGGATCCATGAAGCGCCGGACAACGTTCTCGGAGATCCGCGAGACGTTGTTGTCGTAGCGCCCATGCGAGAGCGAACCGGCCCACGCGATGGAGCCGGTGGAGAACGTCGCTCCGCCGTTCGGCGTCTCGTAAAACACCACGTCCGCACGCACCCAGGGACAGGTCTCGCCCGTGATCGCCGAGTGCGTGTGCGTGAGCTCCTCTTTCATCCAATGATACGAGCCCGTGAAATCGGTGGCGGTCGCGACCACAAGCGCATGAGGCGGGGTGCCGAGCTCGGGGTCGGCACGGTCTATCTCCCATCCCGCCGCACCGCCGCCGATGATTCCGAAATCCCCGATCCGCTCCTTCGCTCCGACGCCCTCGAAGATGAAGGCAGCGCGCTCGTCGAGGCTCTCGCGAGTCCGCTCGTAGTAAGTCGAGTGGTCAAAGCCTTGGGCGGTCATTCCTACGCCGGCCACCGATTGGGGCGGACGGCCCATGCGTCGCCACATGCCGCCGAGCTCGCCCGAGAATGC
>Ga0310344_10001380_pt1 | contig 18549 bp, 13 predicted proteins | sample HC15DNA20200_MG_FD_203801 | JGI IMG/M metagenome (GOLD analysis project Ga0310344, IMG submission 203801) | Marine microbial communities from station ALOHA, North Pacific Subtropical Gyre - HC15-DNA-20-200_MG | ecosystem: Environmental > Aquatic > Marine > Oceanic | place: Pacific Ocean: North... | reverse complement strand
AGTCTCTTCTTTCACAGAAGCGTCTTTAGATTCATCTGAAGCGTCCTCCGATTCCGTGGAAACCTCTTCCGAAGAACCTTCTTCACTCTTTACCTCTGATTCATCAGAATCAGTCTCTTCTTTCACAGAAGTGTCTTTAGATTCATCTGAAGCGTCCTCCGATTCCGTGGAGGATGCTAGGGAGGCTTCATTTTTTTTCTTAGCCTGTTCAGCTTTTTTCTTATTTGTTTTTTCTAATTTTAATTTTATTCGTTCATCTCTGTCAAGAGCCCATTTCTGGATTTCATAGTCAATAGCTTTATCATCCAAACCTTGGTTTTTTAAATGCACTCTATATAGCACACCTTCTAATTTCAATAAGTTTCGGACAGTGTTAGAAGGTTGAGCACCTTTTTCTAACCAATAGAGAATTCTATCTGTTTTCAACTCATAATTTTTCTCAGTTTGCAGAATAGGATTATACCAACCCAATTCTTCTATAGCTTTCCCATCTCTTCGCTTACGTGAGTCAATAGCAACGAGTCTATAAAAAGGCCTGTTACGTCTGCCTAAACGTTTCATTCTAATCTTAACTGCCAAAATAATCTCCTTTAATTAAATGTAATTCCTTTTGAGAAAAGTTTTCTTTTTGATTTGATTATAGCATGGAAAGTTAACTTTTTTGTTCTTAGGTAGAAAATGAAAAACTTCTAATTGTTTTATCCTCATAGAAAGTGAAAAAAGCTATAATTTTTAGAAATCACCTCCGACTTGTCGTATATCAATCTCTTCAATTACTGAACGCCCTTCTTGGGATATAGCCGCATAAATAGCCTCCACAACATTCTGCTCATCTAACATTTGATCCCGTGGAAAATCAAAATCAAAGCTATCCCACCAAGAAGAATCAACTGAGCCAGGAAAAATAGATGTAACTTTTACATTTGATTTTCTTAGCTCTATTCTAACCGTATCAGCAAAACCTTTTAATCCATATTTCGTAGCAGAATAGCCACTTCCCCAAGACAAAGCCCTCTTGCCTGACAAAGAATTAATAAAAATAATGTGACCGCTTCTATTTTTTTTCATTACCTTCACCGCCTCTCTTGTTGTAAGAAAGGCGCCAGTTAAATTCACATCAAGCATATCTTCCCATTCTTCTAAAGTAATATTCTCTACAGCTTTGAACGTGCCAACACCAGCATTGTTAATTAGAATTGCCAATTCCCCTAATTCTTCAATTTCCTTAAAGAGTGCTTCAACATCAACTTCAGAAGTTACATCAGTTATAGACACTTGGTAATTATCATTGACCTGGCTAACAAACTCAGCAGTTTTTCTTAGATTTTCCTCATTCCTTCCAGCAAGAACCGTAATATATCCTTTAGATGCAAGTTTTACAGAAATTGCCCTACCAATTCCTTGCGATGCGCCAGTAATAACAGCTATTTTCTTCTTAGACAAGATCTCACTCAACCAGATGCTATTAAATTCAATGCAGAACCAGCTTTAAACCATTCTATCTGCATTGGTGAAAATGTATGCTTGAGTTCCGTCTTAAAAAAAGAACCATCAGAATGATTGACCTCAAGAGTTAAATATTTTCCTGGAGCAAATTCTCTAAGCCCTAAAATAGTTACCTTATCATCTTCACGAATTTCGTCATATGCAGATGGATCAACAAAAGTCAGAGCAAGCATGCCCTGTTTTTTAAGATTAGTTTCATGAATACGAGCAAAACTTCTAACAATAATTGCAATTCCTCCTAAGTGACGTGGCTCCATTGCAGCATGTTCTCTTGAAGATCCTTCACCATAATTTTCATCCCCGAAAACAACCCAGAGTTTCCCCTGCTTCTTATAATATCTGGCTACATCACTAAACCGTATCTTCTCCTGCCCTGTAAGTACATTCTTACCAATACCAATATCTCCATTAAATGAATTTACAGCACCAATAAATAAATTGTCTGAGATATTGTCAATATGGCCCCTAAATCGAAGCCAAGGCCCCGCAGGAGATATATGATCCGTCGTACATTTCCCCCCAGCTTTTAACAAAATCGGAAGTTCATTAAGCTCATTACCATCCCAAGGCTGAAATGGCTTCAGCAATTCGATTCTCTCACTTAAATGATCAATTTCTACTTCCAAATTTTCAATGTTAGTGTCCGGCGAAATAAAACCTTCATCTCCAATTTCAAAACCATTAGTTGGCAGCTCATTTCCAACTGGAGGTTCTAGAAAAACTTCTTCCCCTTTTTCATTTTTTATTGTATCAGTAAGCGGATTAAATGAAAGACGGCCGGATAGTGCCATTGCTGTTACTAGCTCTGGAGAGCCAATAAATGCATGAGTATCAGCGTTACCATCATTACGCCTAGCAAAATTTCTATTGAATGATGTAATAATTGAATTTTTCTTACCTTCAGTTTTATCTTCTCTTTTCCATTGCCCAATACATGGTCCACAAGCATTAGCTAAAACAACACCACCCATTTCTTTTAAATCTTTTAACTGTCCGTCTCTTTCTATTGTAGCCCTAATTTGCTCTGATCCAGGTGTTACTAAAAAAGGTGTCTTTGCTTTAAGGTTTTTCTTTACCGCCTGTCTAGCAATATTAGCAGACCGTTCTATATCTTCATACGAAGAATTAGTGCAACTACCTATAAGAGATATTGATATATTATCAGGATAATCTTTTTCTTCAACATCACTCTTTAACTTAGAAATAGGTCTAGCTAAATCAGGCGTAAATGGTCCTACAACATGTGGTTCAAGAGTCGATAGATCTATTTCAATAACCTTGTCAAAAAATTGGTCGGGCCTTCTTTCTACTTCAGGATCAGCTCTTAGCTCTTTTTCTATATTTTCAGCTAATTTTGCAATTTCACCCCTACCAGTTGACTTTAGATATTTTCCCATTTTAAAATCATATGGAAAAATAGATGTAGTAGCTCCTATTTCAGCCCCCATATTACAAATTGTACCTTTTCCAGTACATGAGATTGACTCAGTCCCTTCCCCAAAATATTCAACAATTCGACCCGTACCACCTTTTACGGTCAAAAGACCGGCTAATTTAAGAATTACATCTTTTGGAGAAGTCCATCCACTCAATGAACCAGTTAACTTTATTCCAATAACTCCAGGCCATAAAAGTTCCCAAGGCATTCCTGTCATGACATCAACTGCGTCAGCACCTCCTACTCCTATAGCGATCATGCCCAAACCTCCTGCATTTGGAGTATGTGAGTCTGTTCCAACCATCATTCCTCCGGGAAAAGCATAATTCTCTAACACTACCTGATGAATTATCCCTGAACCTGGCTTCCAAAAACCAAGTCCATATTTCTGAGAAACTGACCTAAGAAAATTATAAACCTCACTATTTTCAAAGTTAGCCTTTTTTAGATCGTCAGAAGCACCAACTTGTGCACGAATAAGATGATCACAATGAACCGTGCTTGGTACAGCTGTTTCAGCCCTTCCAGCTTGCATAAATTGGAGAAGAGCCATTTGAGCGGTAGCATCCTGCAAAGCTACTCGATCTGGACTAAAGTTTGTATAGCTCACAAGTTTTTCTGGGGATTTAGAAAGTGGCTCATGCAGATGAGTAAATAATATTTTTTCAGCATAGGTAAGTGGTCGACCAATAAGTTTTCTTGCTGAAGAAACTCTTTCTTCAAAAGAAGAATAATTATCTTGAATTAAATCAAAGTCTTTTGTTCCAATCATATTTTCTTTCACCTCATTAAATGATGGTCTAATATTTAATAATATTAATAATGGTCGAAGTTGACTTTGGAAATTACGGAGTTCCATGCGAAATTTCAATCACACTCGACTGTATCAGGTGGTATTTATATAGTGATTTCAAAGCTCACCCGTCGAATTATTTTCTACACATTTATTGCTTATGGCAATCTTTTTAGCCAATCTGCTAATATTATAAAAAGTACACCCTCTGAATTAATATTTAGGATTACGTTCCAAAATCCTTCAAAAGGATATAGCCTTGAAAATGAATATGTCACAATTGGGCTACCCACAGCAACCTATCCCGAAATGACCCTTACGCCAATAAAAAGTCATAATATATCTAAAGATAAAACAACAGGACCATTCTATTCACCAATATCAAATTATGGAGAATGGAACCGATTAGAAAAATTCCGTAATTTGAATGTTGCAATCCTTAAACTAGCTCCTACAACGTCAAATGATGCGAAAACTTCTGTTCTAGAATTGGAAGTCAAAATTCGTTTTACACAATCAAGAATACATTCTGGATCCCATTCTAAATCTGAATCACTTATTTATAGTCACAGAATTCTTAACTGGTCAATAGCAAAAAGCTGGCTAAAGAAGGCATCTATCTCTAGAAGCATGGAAAATCAAACTGATTTTAATGGAGATTGGTACAAAATCTCTATTCCAAATGACGGTGTTTATGGAATTAGTGGTTCTCAACTCTTTGAAATAGGTATTAATATTTCAGATATTAATCCATCAACTTTAAGGATTTTCACCAATCCTAAGGGAGGAAGACCGCTATCAGACAATATTTTTCAACCTATTCCAAAAAATTTGATAGAAATTGCTATAGAAGTAGCAGGTACTGATGATGGTATTCTAAATGATAATGATAAAATTATTTTCTATGGTCGTGGTCCTCGGGGTTTCGATAAAACTGATGATGGATCTACAAAATTTATTAGAAACCCTTATACTGATTTGAATGTTTATTGGTTAAATGTTCCATTTAATCCAGATGTTCGTGGCTTAAGAATCAAGACAGTTAATGAAAATCTGGTTGAGCCAGTAACAATTAATTATGGGGTAGCGTATGCTCATTCTGAAAATGAGGAATATAACCCATTTAAATCTGGACTTTTATGGGTAGGCCCAGGTATTACAAAAGATCAAACACTTTCGGTTCCAATTCAACTTCATCATCCACGTGATGATATAAATACAAAAGCGAATATATCTCTTTTTGGGGGCACCTCAAAAGAATCTAAAGGTTACCCAGCTCATATCGCAACAATCCAGCAGAGGAGCCAAACAGACTCTATTTTAGTCAGAGAATCATGGTCTGGAATTACAAGTCGTAATTTCTCATTAAATTTGGACGAAAAGATTCTTAATCATGGTACAAATTTTTTTATTTTAAAAAACTCCACAAGTGATGATCTTTCCAAGGTCTTCATTGATTGGATTACTGTAGAATATGCAAGCGAACTAATTTGGGAGGGATCCCAATTTGATTACTGGAGTCCAATGAATCTAAATCTTGTTAGATTTATGATTAGCAAGGTTAACTCTGATATAAAAGTTTGGGACATAACTGATACAAATTCACCTATTTCACAGGCTGTTGAACTAAGTGGAAATAGAGGATATTTTGAGCAAGCAATATCTTCTAAAAATAATAAAAGATTTATCGTTTACAATGAATTAGAAACATTAAATGTCACTAATTTAGAAGAAATTGGAACTCAAACCTTCTCAACTTTAAGGACATCAGTTAGTGGTATTGATCACATTATAATTACACCTGAAGTTTTTATAGAGCCTGCAGAAAAGCTGAGGAAGCATCGTGATTTTTCAATCGTTGTTCCATTAGAGACAATATACAATGAATTTTCAGGCGGTGTTTCTGATCCAAAAGCAATACGAGTTTTTTTGAAATGGGTCAAGGAAAACTGGTCATCATCCAATGGAGTAGGTTTTCCATCATATATTTTATTACTTGGTGATGGTGATTATGACTACCGTAACATTACTGGTAATGCCTCTAACCTTATTCCTACTTTTCAATCCGAAATATTAGGAGAGACCTCTTCAGATGACAAATTTGCTTATCTTGATGGGAAATCCCCAGATATGGCTATAGGCCGTCTTCCAGCATCTAATTTAAATGATGCTGAAGCTATGGTGGATAAAACAATTAACTATGAAGTTGATCCTGAAATAGGTCTCTGGCGAAGTCGAGTCTCACTTATTGCTGATGATTTTGCAAGACCAAATTTTGGAGCCTTGGAGCTTACTCATACAAAAAACAGTGAAGAAATAGCTCGATTGATTCCAAAATCACTTCAAGTTCAAAAACTTTATATGGAAGATTTTTCAGAAATCAATGATGGCTCACAATATGGTGTTACCAAACCCAGTGCAACACAAGCACTGTTTGACCTACTAAATGAAGGTACAGCTCTTTTAAACTATATAGGCCATGGCTCAGCTTATCAATGGGCTCAAGAAGGTTTGCTGTCCTCTTCAAGAGGGGATCTTACATCAATACAAACTGGCAATAAACTTCCAATCTGGCTTGCGGCTACCTGTAGTTGGGGACAATTTGACAATTTAGAAGGAAGTGCTATGTCAGAGGAAATTCTTAGATCCCCAAATAATGCGGGTGTTGCCGTTATTTCTACTAATGGTCTAATTACATTTTCAGCTAACCGAAATTTTATTATTAAACTATTTCAATCTTTTTTCCCAGATACGACCGTTTCAGATCTCTCTTTAGGTGCAATATTTAGCAGTATAAAAGATGGCTCTCGAGGAAGTCAAATGTTTCATTTATTAGGCGATCCAGGATTGAAAATAGCTCTTCCATCTAAGAGTGTTGATATCACATCTGTTAAACCAGATACCCTTACAGCTCTAAATCCGGGTTCATATTTTGGAACTGTATCTGATATTCCTTTTTCTGAGGGTTCAGGTTTTGTTACACTTTCAGATGCAGAACGTACAATTAAACGTCATTATGAAAATGGTTCCTATTCTGAAGATATAATATATAATCTTCCTGGAAATACTCTTTTTCGTGGAAAGTTACTCTTTAATAGTGGTGTTTTTGAAGGTTCTTTTATTCTACCTAAAGATATTACAACTTCTACTGGAGGCAAGCTATCTGTATACCTTTATAATCGTCAAGAAGATGGCTTTTGGCAAGGATTAGGTCTAAATGAAGGACTAATCCTTAGAGGAGGAACTACGAACCCAATAGATTCAAATGGTCCACTTATCTCATTTTCTTCAGATGAAAGAACATTGCAAACTGGTGATAATATTATTATTGGAAAAGATTTGATTGTTTCATTATCCGATCCTCTTGGGATTAATATTACAGGCAACATTGGGCATGGAATCCAAATTTGGTTTGGAGAAGATGATGCTAATGGCTTTGACTTAACAAATGAATTTGTCTATTCAGAAGGAAGTCATACTAGTGGCTCAGTAATTTTTTCACTTTTCAATGCTCTTCCAGGTGAAATATCAATTACTGCTGAAGCTTGGGATAATGCTAATAATGTAAATCGAAAGTCCGTTACTCTAAATATAAATTCTAATGAAGCTTTAGAACTTACTAATGTTTTTAACTATCCAAATCCATTTAAATATGAAACTCAATTTGGTTTTGAAATAAATAAGAATGCACTTGTAAAAATTAGAATTTTCTCTATAGCTGGAGAGTTGATTTCTGAGTTGGAACCACTTGAATCTTTTTATGGATATTCACATATCGATTGGGACGGTAGGGATCATTATGGTGATATAATTGCTAATGGAGTATATCTCTATCAAATTACAGCAACTTCAATGGATGGTTCAGAAGAAAATATGCAAATAGGTAAAGTTGCTAAATATCGCTAAGATGAATATTCAACTAGTTTTAGCCTCATCTTCGCCACGCCGAAAGGATATTCTTGAAAAGATAAATTTGAAATTTGATATTAGACCAAGCACAATAATTGAAGACTATTCGATCGGTTTAAATCCAATAAAAATGGCTGAGTATTGGGCATTGGAAAAAGCTCGTAGCATTGTTCCATGTCAAAAGAATACTATTATAATTGGAGCTGATACTATTGTTGATTTAGAAAAGAAGATTATGGGTAAACCAGCAAATCCCATAGAGGCTGGAAAAATGCTAAAAGCATTATCAGGCAAGCAACATATTGTCCATACAGGTGTTGCATTGAGGTGTGAATTTTTAAATAAAGAGATAAGTTTTGTTGAATCCACCAAGGTGTATTTTTATAAGTTAAATGATGATTGGATAGATCAATATGTATCTACAAGAATGCCTATGGATAAGGCTGGAGCATACGGCATTCAGGACTGGTCCTCTATTTTTGTAAAAAAAATCAACGGATGTTATAATAATGTTGTAGGTTTCCCACTTGCTCGTTTTATACAATTAATTTATTCAGACAATATTAGACAGGAATTTCAATTGGACAATTGGTTTGCTTCCAAAAAATAGATCACTTAAAATCCGAACTATATGAATGATATTAAGGACACAGCACTCTTTTTTGAAGATCTGAAAAAGTTAAGAATAGATAAAAATATCGAACTTAATGAAATAGCTACACGAACTAAAATCAATCTTGAATATCTTGAGTTGCTAGAATCAGGGGATTATACATTTCTTCCGCACATATACATTCGTTTATTTATAAAAGCCTATGCTATTGAAATTGGAGCGGAAATTAATGAAGTACTACAACAACTTGATCACTTTATGGATAAACAAACACCAGCGGAAGAACTTCCTAATACCAATAAAGAAGAAGAGAATGATTCTTTAGAAGATTTTCAAGATTCTATGCAAATATCATCGTTGAATAATCATTATACTTCATTAGTAAAGGTAGTCATTCTATTTCTAATAGTATTTTTTGGTATTTGGGTTATAAGACAAATAGCTAAAGATGGATCAGAATCAATTGCTGTTGAATTGCAACAAACCCTTATTCCTAAAGAGCCCAAGATAACCGATACAGAATTAAATGCAAATTTCAGATTCATAGATACAGAAGAGTCATTAAGCTTAGAATCACCATACAAACTTTCTATATCCGCAAATAATGAAACTTGGTACGAGATCCAAACTGATCTGGGTAATCTTACATCTTCTATCATAACTCCTGAAAATGATCTTTCAATTCAATTTAATGAATATCTTTTTCTAAGAATTGAACGATCACAAGATGTTTCTGTCTCTTTGAATGAAAAGTTGCTTGATTTAAACAAATTTTCTCATCCTGCAGATATAATTTATGATGGAGAGGCTAGACAGCTTACCATCCGTAGCTACACACCACTTTAAAATAACTAATTAAAAGAATCTAATTTCAAAAAGTACAAAAAGATTTGTACCTGTAAGATTTTTCTTGACATTAGTGGGTTAATAACCTAAGATTATGGGTAGAAGTGGGTAATAAACCCATTATCTCGAGTATGACAATATCAGAAAATACCTTTACAGGAGAGTTTAAGTATACTCTTGATTCTAAGAGTAGATTAAATATCCCCTCAAAATTCAGGTCTGCACTTTCGCCAGATAATGACGGTAGTTTTATAATTACTAAAGGAATGGACAATTGTATAATAGTATATCCTTTAGTTGAATGGCAGAAACGTGTTGAGTCTGGTCTTCGTGAATTATCAGCTACTTCTCAAAGGAACAGACTATTTGTTAGATCAATCACTCGTTATGCTTCAACAGTAAAATTAGACGGCCAAGGTCGAATCCAATTAACACCTTATTTAAAAGATTTTGCTAATCTAGATCGAGAAGTACAAATAATCGGTGTTGTAAATAAAATTGAACTTTGGAACCCTAAAAATCTAGAAAAACTTGATGAGCTATCTCCTCATGACTTTGATGATCTTTCTGAAAAAGTGATTCTTTAATTATTGAACGTGGTATGGAAAAATACAGAAATACACATACCGGTTCTAAAAAATACTGTTTTATCCTATCTAAATGTAATCCCAGATGGCACGTATCTAGATGGAACAGTTGGTCTAGGAGGGCATTCTTTTGCAATCCAAAATTTACTCTCGAGAAATGGGAAACTGATAGGACTTGATGGTGATGAGGAAGCCGTCAAATTTTCTAAACATCGCTTGTCGCCTTCCCATCATCTCTTTCAAGGCTCGTACGATACTTTTCCGACTTTTCTCCCATCTATTGGTGTTCAGAGTTTTGATGGCATGCTCTTGGACTTGGGCATGTCTTCATTTCAGTTGGATACTCCTCAAAGAGGTTTCTCTCATAGAAAAGATGGGCCTTTAGACATGCGATTCAATAATAACAGCTCAATCTCGGCTCATCAAATTGTAAATGATTGGCCATTTGAAGAGTTAAAAAGAATTTTCAGAAAGTATGGTGGTGAGTTTCGTGCATCAGCTATCTCTTTAGCAATTATTAATGCTAGAAAAGAAGGGTCAATAGAATCAACATTAAATCTTTCTGAAATAATTAATAGTGCTGTTAGCAAACAGAATCTAATAAAAACTAAATCTAGAATTTTTCAAGCTATTCGTATTGCAGTAAATGATGAACTAAAAACACTTAGTAACTTCCTCGAAATATTCAATGGTTATCTCAATAAAGGTGGTAGGCTAGTAATTATATCCTACCATTCACTGGAGGACAGATTAGTAAAACAAGCTTTTCGAAAACTTGAAAAGAAGTGTGTGTGTCCACCAGAACTGCCATTATGCCAATGCAATCACAAGCCTTCTCTAAAGGTTCTGACCAAACGAGTAATTTGTCCAAGTAAACTAGAAATTAATGATAATAATAGAGCAAGAAGTGCAAAACTTCGAGCGGCTGAAAAGATTTAATGTTAAATCGGATCTCAAAGCGTCGTAAGCCTTCTAGGAAACAAAAAGAATTCATCAACTCCGTTCTTTTCCTTGCTGTTTCTCTGCTGTCTGTAGCTGGTTTATTAATCTATTTATGGGTATACAACGAAATTATCTTAACTGAAAAAAGCAACGATGGACTACAATATTCCAAAGAAGATCTATCTGAAAATAATCGTCGCCTTAGAGCTGATATTGCAAGGCTAATGCGTGCTGATAGAATAACCTCAATTGCTGAGGAAAAATTAGATCTTGTAACCCCTATACCCGAATCTTTAGTTGTATTCATTGAAAAAATGACCCCAAACAATATTATTGGGGAAGGTGAATGACAAAATCATTCACAAAATTTCGTTCAAGAATTCTTTTTCTTTCTAGCATCGTTATAATTGTTTGGGCTGGACTTACTGTGCGTTTTTTCCATATTCAGGTAATAAAGTCAAATGATCTAGCCGATCGAAGTAAAAGGCAAGGTGGCAATAAAGTTGAACTTAGTGCAGTAAGGGGTAGTGTTAAAGATAGAAACAATAATGATCTTGCCTCAAATGTTGTTCATTACTCTTTTGGAATTCACCCAAAAGAAGTTGAAAATCGCGAAAGGCTAATTAATGCTTTTGCTGAAGCCACTGGACGCCAAAGAAACTACTATGAAGAACGTTTCAATAGTCAGGCTTCATTTGTATTCCTTGACCGTAATCTTAGGTATAATATTGCGCAACCATTATTGCGCATAGAAGATAAAGGCCTTATTTCAAACAGGCACGGTTATCGCTATTATCCTCAAAAACGAATTGCCTCACAAGTACTTGGTTTTACCGATGTTGACAATATTGGTATAGAAGGTATAGAAAAGCAGTTTAATAAAAATCTCAAAGGTAAAAGTGGCTGGGTTGTACTTCAGAAAGATGGCAAAGGACGAAGCAGGCGAAACAACTCATATCCTAGAATGGCACCGATTGATGGCTCAGACCTTTATCTTACTATTGACCTGCATTACCAAGCCATTCTTCAAAATGAGCTTCAGAAACAAGTAAAAAGAACAAGTGCAAAAGGAGCAATGGGTGTAATTGTTGAGCCATCTACAGGAAAAATCCTTGCCATATCATCTTTACCTGATTTTGATCCAAATGAAGCAGCAACATTTCCGCCAGAAACTTTTCGAAACCGTGTCATAACGGATCAATTTGAACCAGGGTCTACTTTTAAACTTGTAAGCGCTACTGCAGCACTAAGTCGAAAACTTGTAAAAAAAAATGAAGAGTTCAATTGTGGCAATGGGTTTTACGAATATCGAGGTCAAACTATCAAAGATTGGGATAAGTTCGGTCTACTTACCTTCCCACAAATCATTCAAAACTCAAGTAATGTTGGGATTGTGAAGGTCTCAGAGCGAGTTGGCCCTAAAAACCTTTACGATTTTGGGAGAAAATTTGGGTTTGGAGCATTATCAGGAATTGCTTTTCCAGGAGAAGCAAAAGGAGTTATGAAGCGTATAGAGGAATGGAGTCAAATCTCAATTGCAGAAATTTCTATAGGTTATGAAGTATCTGTTACATCTCTGCAGTTAGCCCTTGCCTATAGTGCTGTAGCAAATGGTGGCTTTTTAATGAAGCCTCATATTGTAGAAAAAATTGTTCACCCAACTGGGGCGATTAGTTATCAAGCTAAGCCGCAAGTAGTTAGACGTGTTGCTTCTAGAGAGGTAATGAAAGACCTAACTGACATGTTGGAATTAGTAGTTTCAAAAGGAACTGGTTCTAAAGCAAATCTTCAAGGATGGAATGTTGCCGGCAAAACTGGTACAGCAAAAAAATATGCCGATGGTGGCTACTCTAATCAAAAATTTGTTGCTTCTTTTGTTGGTTTTTTCCCAGCACATAAACCACGTATGACCGCTGTTATAATTCTTGATGAGCCAAAAGAAGGGTTCCACTGGGGGTCAGTTTCATCCGCTCCAGTATTCAAATCGGTTATGAAAAAAATTATCCAAGGAAACGATGCGATATTAATTCATAAGCCAATTCAGCGAAAAGATATATTTGTAGCTAAAGATAATCCAAAATCAATAAATGATAGAGGACAAAAAACTTCCCCTCCTTTACTTTCAACTGTTAGAAATAGTTGGGTTGTTGTACCTGATGTTCGAGGTAGAAGCCTTAGAAATGCTACTTCACTCTTGCGCAAAGCTGGTCTTAAAGTAATTCCCAAAGGATCAGGAACAGTTGTTTGGCAGAACCCTTCACCAGGGAAAAAGGTGAAAGTTTCATCATTCTGTTCAATAGGGCTTGGTTTAAACTAATGCACTCAATAGAAAAATTATTAAAAGGTATAGATGTGGTTCAGGGAGCTTCTATAGAAATACCTGTGAATACTGTAACAGCTGATTCTCGTCATGTTATGCCTGGATCTGTTTTCGTTGCTTTAGAAGGGTCGTCAGACAATGGACTTAATTATGTTCAAGATGCTGTTGACCAAGGTGCAGCTGTCATTATATCAAATGGAGGAACCAAAGCAGACCATGTATTAACTGGCTTAAATACTCCAACAGTAAGAGTAAATAATATCCGAAAAGCCTTGTCAGGAATTGCTGCTAACCTTCATGGTCGACCTTCTGAAAAACTTACGATTATTGGAATCACAGGAACTAATGGTAAAACTACTACTGGATGTCTGCTCGATTCTATAATTAGATCGGCCAATGAGAGTACAGGTTTCATTGGAACACTTGGTGTTTCAGGCCCAGGTGTGGAGGCCCATACTGGGCTTACGACTCCTGATAGTTTAGAGCTTCAGCGAACCTTGGCTCTTTTTGTTGATGGTGGGTTGACTCATGCTGTGCTAGAAGTATCCTCTCATGCATTAGAGCTTGAGAGAGTGGCTCATGTTGATTTTGATATTGCAATATTTACCAATTTTTCACAGGACCACCTTGATTTTCATGGCAGTATGGATAAGTATTTTTCCGCTAAAGCAAAACTTTTTTCTAGCCTTTCCTCTGATAAGTCTGTAATACTTAATGCGAATGATCCAAAATCAGCAATAATTGAAAAATTAACCAAAGCTAAAATTATAAAATATGGAATTGAGGTCGATTCTGATATAAAATTTGACAATTGGGGTATGTCTATTGATGGAATAATTGGAAGTATTGAATTTGAGGGACAAAAAATCGATATTTCTTCCAAGTTAATCGGCTCATACAATCTTCATAATATTCTTGCTGCAATCACCGCAGCAAAAGAAATGGAAATCCCCATAGATAAAATTCAAAAGGGTATTAATTCGCTTGATACTGTGCCTGGCCGTGTCGAGCAGATATTAAGCCCTAATGGTGCAACTATAATTATTGACTATGCTCATACTCCTGATGCATTTATGAAGCTTTTCTATTCGCTTTCAGAGCTCCTACCTTACGGAGGAAGATTAGGTGTTGTGTTCGGCTGTGGTGGAAATAGGGATAAAGAAAAACGTCCACTCATGGCAACTGCAGCCGAAACATTCGCCACTCAAATTTTTCTTACTCCTGATAATCCGAGGAATGAGAAAACTAATAAAATTAATTCTGAAATTGTCAAAGGCTTTAAAAAAAGAAATTACTCTATTTATAGTGATAGGTCAGATGGAATACGAAGTGCTATTGAATGGGCAAGGAATGGAGATATTCTTGCCATTGTAGGAAAAGGTCGAGAAGACTTTCAGATAATAGGTTTGGAAAGGAAGTATCATTCTGATATTGAAACGGTTAAGACTATAATTAAGGAAATCGCGCAGGATGAGAATTGACCTTCCAGACCCAATTAAGTTTATGGAGCTTTTGGTTAAATTGACTAGATGCGATGTAAAAGTACCAATAACTGGAGTCTCACTTGATTCTAGAAAGGCAAAGCCTGGTGATCTATTTATAGCTCTTATCGGTGATAAGGTTGATGGACATAAATATCTTTTCCAGGCGGCTGAAAAAAAATGTGCGGCTGCAATTGTTTCAAAACCCAATAATTCAATCAAAATTCAACAGATATCTGTTGATGATCCCACTACCACAATTACTGAAATGGGAAATAAGTGGAGGTCATCTAAATCAGTAGAAGTAACTGGAATTACAGGATCAAATGGAAAAACAACGACTAAAGAACTTCTGCTTCACATCTTTTCTGCGTGGCACTTTGTGCATGGGACTCGCGGGAATTATAATACCCACTTAGGGTTGCCACTCACCTTACTCGAGCTAGACTCCCGACATACCCAATCCTTCCTTGAAATGGGAGCCAATCATCGGGGCGATATTGGACATCTTTGTAGTCTGTCCCTACCTCGGCACGGATTAATTACCAATATCGCTCCTTCCCACCTTTCGAGTTTTGGTTCTATGGAAACCATCACTAAGACAAAAGGAGAGCTATTTAAATCTCTTCCTGAAAATGGAAAAGCATTTATTAATAATGATGATAAAGCAATAAAAACAATTGAAACTAATGCTGAAAAGATAACTTATGGTTTTAGTAGTGAGTCTGATTATTTCGGAAATTTAAAATGGGATGATCATGGACTCATTACATTATCAATAAATGGTGAAAAGGTTCCTACCAAATCAGCAAATAAGAGTTTTGCAAAGAATGTACTTGCCGCCTCTGTTATTGCCTCAACAATGGGCATTCCTTGGGAAGGAATAAAAAAACAAATTAATTCATTTAAAGGAGTAAAAAGCAGGTGCCAGATGATAAAAAAGAATGGGTTTACAATTATTGATGACTCCTACAATGCCAATCTCACATCTTCTCTTGCTGCACTTGATTACCTATTTCAGGTTCCTACAAAAGGAAAGAGGCATTTTGTTTTCGGAGACATGCTTGAGCTAGGAGTTTCAAGCGAAAATCATCATAGAAAAATTGGGGTGGCCGCATCAAAAATTGGAGTAGATCATCTTTATTGCTATGGCCCTGAGTCAGCAGTAACGGCAAAATCTGCTGATGGAATAGAATCATATCATTTTGATGATAAAACCTCATTATTGGATTCACTAAGAAAAAGTTTGAAGGTTGGAGATATAGTTCTTTTCAAAGGATCGAGAGGAATGTCTCTAGAATCAATAATTAAGGAATTAGATAAAATCTGATGTTTTACCACTTACTCTACCCTCTTAGATCTGAGCTGTCAGGCTTAAATGTTTTTCAATATATAACTTTTAGAGCCGCTGGTGCTGCGATCACAGCTTTAATAATTAGCTTCCTTATTGGACCTTGGATTATTCAAAAACTTCGATCAAGCCAAATACTTGAGACAATAGGAGAAAGAGGCCCTACAACTCATCAATCGAAAAAGGGTACGCCAACAATGGGGGGAATTATTATCCTTACCGCGGTTATTCTCCCCACCCTTCTTTGGGCAAATCTAATGAATAGCTATATTCATATTATCTTATTTTCAACTTTGTGGATGGGACTTTTTGGATTTCTAGATGATTACCTTAAAACTGTAAAGAAAACCAAGAAAGGATTAGTAGTAAGATATAAACTTTCAAGCCAGATTATTCTTGGTTTAATTGTTGGTTTTTGGATTTTTTTTGGTTCAGACTTTAGTGAAATAGGGCCCGTAACTTCTGTGCCATTTTTTAAGAATCAAGAGATTCCATTTGGCATATTTTACATTCCTTGGGTAACACTTGTACTAACAGCAAGCTCCAATGCTGTAAATCTAACTGATGGTCTTGATGGTTTAGCTGCTGGTCTTTTGGCTATCTGTGCTATTGGCCTTGCAATTGTATCTTATATATCTGGCAGAATTGATTTTAGTGATTACCTCAATATTATTTATCTCCCGAAAGCTAGTGAACTAACAGTTTTTGCCGCAGCGTTAGGTGGCGCATGTTTAGGTTTTCTTTGGTTTAATGCGCCTCCTGCCCAAGTGTTCATGGGAGATACTGGAGCTCTTTCTACTGGAGCCGCGATAGGGACGCTAGCAATATTGTTAAAAAAAGAGCTCTTATTGATCATTCTTGGGGGTGTATTTGTCTGGGAGGCACTTTCAGTAATGATCCAGCTTGGTTATTTCCGATGGACTAAGAAAAAAACAGGTGAAGCAAAGAGGTTTTTCCTAATGGCGCCAATACATCACCATTTTGAGCTCAAGGGGTGGAAAGAGACACAGATTGTAATAAGATTCTGGATAATTGGGATTTTATTTGCTTTATTAACAATCAGCACTTTCAAAATTCGATGATGAAAAAACTTAACAATCAAATTGTTGATCTAAATGGTAAAAAAGTAAGTGTTATAGGTGGTGGTAAAAGTGGAATTGCAGCAGCAATGTTATTGAAAGAAGTTGGCGCTGATCCATTTGTAAGTGACATAAGTAAATCAGCGGAGCTCTCTTCATTAAATGATATGAAAATTCCTAACGAAACACGTGGGCACTCTGAGAAAGTATATGATTGCAGTCTTATGGTTGTGTCACCAGGAATACATCAGGATTCAGAGGTGATTACTAAAGCTAAAAAGAAAAATATCTCAGTTATTAGTGAGATTGAACTTGCTTACTGGTTTTCATCTATTCCAATCATTGCAATAACCGGATCTAATGGAAAAACGACAACTACAACCATATTGGCAGAAATATGTCGGAAGGGTGGATTCAAAACATTTGAAAGTGGAAACATTGGTACTCCATTCTCAACTATTGTGCTAGACAACCTCAATAATTATTTAAAAAATGCTATTCATATATTAGAAGTAAGTTCATTTCAAATGGAACAAATTCAACATTTCAAGCCTGAAGTTGCCATTATTCTCAATCTTTCTGAAGATCATTTAGATCGATATGGTACAATGGAATCTTATATAAATGCTAAACTCAATATTGTTAAGAACATGAGCTCAAACGACCATTTAGTCTATAATCAAGATGATAAACTTCTCCGCAAAACAATAAATACCGAAGCAACTCTAGTACCTTTTAGTATTAAGGATCAAAAGGACCTTTACTTCAACTTAAATGAAACTAAGATTTACAATAAAATAGGGGAAACCTTTTTTTTCTTAGATGAAATGAAAATCAAAGGTATTCACAATATTGCAAATTTTCTTGCAGCGGCTACAGCTGCAAAAATCATTAAAGTTGATGATTATGCCATTAAGGAAGTAATGAAAACATTCGCTGGAGTTCCTCATAGATTAGAAAAAGTAAGAACTGAGGGTGAAGTCACATTTTACAATGATTCAAAGGCAACAAATTTAGAATCAGTAAAAGTCGCTATAGAATCATTTGAATCTCCGATAATATTAATAATTGGTGGACGAAATAAAGGAGGAAGTTTCAAAGAGTTAAAACCACTTTTTCTAAATAGAGTAAAATTAGTTATTGCTATTGGTGAAGCCTCTGATGAAATCGAAAAAGACTTTTATAAATCTCCTCCAGTTAAAAAAGTTGTATCTATGGCTTCAGCTGTCTTATTAGCCTATAAGAATAGTATTAAAGGTGATATTGTTCTTCTTTCTCCGGGATGTACTAGCTTTGATATGTTTGACAATTTTGAGGACCGAGGCAATATTTTTAAGAAAGAAGTAATGAGATTATAATGCAACTAGAAATATCAGCTGAAAAATATGATAAACCTTTACTCATCATTACGATGACCCTATTATGTATAGGAACTGTCATGGTATTTAGTTCAAGCGCTGACATTTCATTAGACAAGTTTGGAAATAGCAGTTTTTATTTCAGCAAACATCTAATGAGGGTTTTTCTAGGATTGATAATAATGGTCATAGCGATGTTCATTGATTTTCGACTCCTTAAAAAAATTGCCGCACCTTTATTAATTCTATCTTCTATTCTACTTCTTCTAACAAAACTAGTTTTTATTTTCCAAGGAAATCATAATCCAGCGAGATGGCTATATATT
>Ga0310344_10001379_pt1 | contig 18553 bp, 21 predicted proteins | sample HC15DNA20200_MG_FD_203801 | JGI IMG/M metagenome (GOLD analysis project Ga0310344, IMG submission 203801) | Marine microbial communities from station ALOHA, North Pacific Subtropical Gyre - HC15-DNA-20-200_MG | ecosystem: Environmental > Aquatic > Marine > Oceanic | place: Pacific Ocean: North... | reverse complement strand
GGCTTTTGGGCCTAATGTTAGTCCTGGACCGCTTGGTCCAAGGGGAACATTTTCTGACATTGGACAGACTTTAGCCGAGCATCTTGGTATTGGTCGTTTGTCAAGCGGAACTTCTTTCTATTCTAGTATTATAGATAACACTGCCAAGTAATAATCATCACGAACATTAGGGTAAGCTGTGCTGAATTTTAGCTATGTATGCGTCGAAATGTATTTAGGTTGGAAATGAGCCTCTAAATGTTTCTTCATAGCGAGCTTTTAGTTCTTCGTTTTCATAACTATGATTCTGAGTGCCATGATGTTCCACATTTAGAGCCCCAAGGAGAGAAGCAAGTTTCCCAGTTTGATCCCAGTTCCAGCCTTTTTGGAGTCCATACAATATTCCAGCTCGATAGGCATCTCCGCATCCAGTCGGATCAAGAGTTTTAGATGCTTTTACTGGTGGAATAATTAGTTCACTTTTATCGTAATAGATTGTTGATCCTTCTGCTCCATGAGTAACAATCAGGGCTTGCAGGTTTAGCGCATGTTGCTGCACTGAGCCTTCCGTAATCTCGATGAGTAAGTTTGATTCATAGTTGTTAACGATCAGCCAGGTTGCCTGATCAATAAATTGAAGTAGCTCAGCCCTAGAGAAGAGCGGAAGATTCTGTCCGGGATCAAATATGAAAGGTACACTTAAAGCGCTTAAATCAGCAGCGTGCTGGAGCATGGCTTGCTTGCCATCGGGTGCAACTATAGCGAGTGACACATTCTGAACCTCAGCGACATGATTTGTATGTGCTTCACCCATAGCCCCAGGGTGAAATGATGTAAGCTGATTGTTATCAAGATCTGTCGTGATGACGCACTGTGCTGTAAAAAGGTCTGGAATTTCACGAACAAAAGTGTCGATGATGCCACATTTTCGAAGCCAGTCACGATATTCCTTAAAGTCATGACCCACAGTTCCCATAAGGAGGGGCTCTCCTCCAAGAAGTTTTAGGTTATAGGCGATATTGCCTGCGGCTCCTCCAAATTCTCTCCGCATTTCGGGGCTCACAAAACAGACACTAATGTCATGAATCTGATCCGCGATAATATAATCTTTAAAACGCTCAGGAAACTTCATAGTGGTATCGAAGGCTATTGAACCACAAACAAGAGTAGACATAGTAACTGTATCTCAGGCTAAGAATAATTCCATGTTGGACTACAAGTGAAGATTGTTAAGCACACTCGTTACATTTTCCATACAGATAAAGTGAATGATCATGAATAACGAAGCCAGCTCGGTTAGCCACATCTTGCTGTCTTGCTTCTATGTCTGCATCAACGAACTCTACAACTTTGCCACATTCTACACAGACCATATGATCATGGTGAGCAGCGTCATTCAACTCAAATATAGCGGGTCCACCTTCGAAATTGTGACGTATTACAAGCCCTGCCGATTCAAATTGCCCCAGCACACGATAGACAGTAGCTAGCCCAATCTGTTCGTCTGAATCAACTAATTTCTTATAAACATCGTCAGCACCTAAGTGCCGAGCCGGGCTCTGTTCTAGGATCTCTAGAATCTTAAGTCGAGGTTGCGTGGTTCTTAGTCCCACGCTCTTAAGGTCAGTTTTTTCAGACATACTATCTAATTACAGAGGTTTTCCAGAATCAGAGTATAGACTACAACTGTAAAAAGTCACGTCAAATTGGACTTCGCTATTTGTGGGAGATTGCCAGCTAAACCAGTGGCTTTTCGTACTAAAGCTCTTTTTAAAGGTATAAACTGATTTGTAAAATTAAGTCCGAATCCACGAAGATTCATCAGCATGAGATTATCACTGCCAAACAACTTATGGAGTCCGTTTAATGTTTGCAGCGTTATACCGTTATCGACTTGCCGTCTCTGCTGATACCGGCGCAATATTGAAGGATCTCCAATATCACTCTTTTTTTCTCGGCTAGCAATCAAAATTTCGGCGAGCACTGCTGCATCTAATAGCCCTTGATTAGCGCCAAGTCCCGCGAGGGGATGAACAGTATGCGCCGCGTCACCAATAAGTACTATCCGATTATCAAAATAGCGTTTCGCATGGCTATAGGCTAGTGTAAATGTTTTCCGAGATGTAACAGAATTGACGCGACCCAATCTTTGCTCAGAGTTCTGCTCTAGGCAATCAACAAAAGCTTCGTCTGAAAGGTTCATTAAGCCTTCTGCGAGCTCCCTATTAGCAGACCAAACAATGGAACAACGGCCATCACTTAGGGGTAATAGAGCTAGTGGTCCTTTGGAAAGAAATCGTTGGTAAGCTAACTGCTGATGAGGTTTTTCAGTCGTAACATGTGCAGTAAGGGCTATTTGTTCGTATTCTTGATGGTTGAAACCGATGTCAGCAAGCTCTCGTACCTTAGAATGTGTCCCATCAGCTCCAACAATAAGACTTGTTTTCAGTGAATGACCACTGGTGGTTGTTATGAATATTTTTCCATCTCTGAAATATAACTGTTCCATTTCTGCGTTGTAATATACTTGCGCGTTGTTCTGTATCACCAATAATTCATGTAGAGTGGTAGTGATTACACTGTTTTCAATAATGTGCCCTAATCGGACATAACCATTATCGGTTGCATGGAAGCAAATCTTCCCTTTACTCTTTTCATCCCATGCTTCGATGCCCACAAATGGTGATATTCGTTTCTCGCATATGTCTGGCCATGCTCCGAGAGCCATAAGAATATTTTGGGACGCTAGATTAACGGCGCTTACCCGATAGTCATAATCCGAAAGATTCCAGGTTGGAGCAGGTTTGGAGTCAAAAACTCCGACCCTCATCCCAGCATTTGCAAGTACATTTGCGAGGCTAGCACCTGCTAGTCCGGCACCCACAATAACCACATCTACATGCTCAATGTCTCTGTTGGTCAACTCATCTCGCTCCTTTGAGTGAGAGGAATTCCTTGGGCAAGCCTGGGACGCTCCCCAGCAAGCCCCGTGGTTCTTTCCAATAGCATCTTCTTGACTGGAGTAATTGATTCAATAGCAGTTAATCCAATATTACGGAACGGACTTATACCTGGCAGAGATGAGCCAAATATTCGTACTAGGCCATCGGTAAACTTAAGTACTCGATTAGTTTGACGACGTCTTGAATCAATGTATGCACTAACCACTGATGCTTGACCAATATCCTGTCCTGCCTCTACAGCATATGCGATGATATCAGCAAGTTCTGCTATATCTCTAAGACCTAGATTAAACCCTTGACCTGCAACTGGATGCACTTCATGCGCAGCATTGCCAACTAAGACTGTTCGGCTTGCATATGGTGGATCAACCGATGCCCAGCGTAACTGGTAAGCACTCTTTTTTCCGACAGCTTCTAGCTTGCCTGCGCGGAGACCAACATCTCTTTGTAACTCAGAAAGGACATTGATGTCAGGTGCTGACATCAATGTGTTTGCGCGAATAGTTGGCATTGTCCATGCCAAGGCAAACCGGTTCTCATGTGTTGGGAGTAGTGCTATTGGACCATGCTGAGTAAAATGCTCATAAGCAATACCACCATGCTGTTGGTTGCTAGCGACCGTTGTAACAAGTGCACTCTGTGAGTAATATCTCTCTCTCTTTTTGCTGCCAATCATCGCTGAAAGAGTTGATCTACCACCATCCGCGATTACCAAGAGGCGTCCCGATATCTGCTCTGTATGACCTTTACATCTGAGGATTACATGATCACTTTTTATTTTTACACTTTCTGCTTCCAATGGCGAGAGATATCGTACGGCAGATTCTTCTTTTAATTGATTAACAAGCGCCTCCCCAATTGTTCTTGTTGGAATGACGTATCCTAGAGCTTCTATTCCGATAAGAGATGCATCGAGATGGACGACACGATTCCCTTTGTCTTCTGAAACCTCAATACTCCGAATTGGATGAGCGTCATGAACAATATTGGCCCATAGCGAAATCGCTTGTAATACTTGTTTTGAGCCCCATGTGAGCGCTAGTGTACGTTCATCGAAGCTTGGTTGCTCGCTTTTATAGGGTGGTATAGCTTCTATGACTGTTATTTTTATACCCAAAGGTAAGAGTGCACAGGCTAAGCTAGCACCGGCGAGCCCTCCACCCACAATTAACACATCATCGTGGTCTGCCATGATTTTATAGGGGCTCTTTAATCATAGATTCAACGTCACTAGGTTCTTTAGGTGCGTCATTTGTCATGATCCTTTGGCCTGATCTTGTTACCAAAACATCATCTTCAATACGTATACCAATGTTGTGCCAGCGGGAGTCTATGTCGTCGGCTTCAGAAATATATAGACCCGGTTCAATCGTTAGTACCATACCCGGCTCTAGCTCGCGCCACTGCCCGGCTATTTTATAGTCTCCAACATCATGGACATCCATTCCAAGCCAATGTCCAGTCCGATGCATATAGAATCTTCGATATGCACCCCGTTCTATAAGAGTGTCTCTATCACCTGAAAGAAGGCCTAGCTCTGATAGGCCTTCTGTCAAAACTTGGACGGCTGCTTCGTGCGGCTGATTCCAATTATTTCCTGGTTTTACTTCTGCTATAGCAGCTTTTTGCGCCATGAGCACGATTTCATAGAGGGCAAGTTGTTCCCCAGTATATTTGCCATTAATTGGGAAGGTTCTTGTAATGTCTGAAGCATAACAATCAATTTCAGCTCCTGCGTCAATTAATAGTAATTGGCCATCTTGTAGAATGTTGTTGTTATCAGTGTAATGTAGAACACAAGCGTTCTTTCCGCCTGCAACGATAGAAGGGTAAGCCGTGGAATAGGAGCCTTGGCGTTTAAATTCGTATTCGACCTCACTTGCTATCTCAAACTCATATTTGTTAGGGCAACAAGCACGCATTGCTCTCCGATGTGCAGCCGCAGAAACCTTAGCCGCGATCTCCATTAGTTTTATTTCTTCATTACGTTTTATGAGTCGCAATTCATGAAGTATATGTGCTACATCTATAAATTCACCTGGTGCACTGATTCCTGAACGCTTTTTCCCCCTGATCTCATTTATCCATTGAAGCATTTTATTATCGAATTCAAGATAACGACCCATGTTGCAGTAGATTCGATCCCGATCTTCTAGGAGTTGCGGCAAAATATCCCCTATATCGTTAATTGGAAATGCATCGTCAGCGCCATAATCTTCCACAGCCCCATTTAGCCCACACCGTGAACCGTTCCATGTTTCTTTTTCAGGATCCCGCTCTTGACAGAAAAGAATGAATTCACCCTGTGGTCGTCCTGGAATGAGGACGGCCACAGCCGCTGGTTCCGGGAAATGGGTGAGATAGTAAAAGTCGCTATCTGGTCTGAAGGGGTAGAGTACATCTCCATTTCGCACACGTTCTGGTGCTGTAGGAAAGACGGCTACACCACCACCCATCAATTCCATCAATTCTCGGCGACGAGTCACATGGTCAGCAAGCTTAAAGTCTCTCATAATTAGGGTTCCATTATTCTTGTTGGACGGTTGTTGCTGTTTAGGCGGAGTGCCCGATGTGTGCCTCGGTGATCGAGAAACCTTCCTATTTTATAGAGATATCTCCATTGCTCCGAACAAATCACGCTGGATCTCGGATGATGTATTTAGATTCACTTGAGACTGCAATGATATGTTTTAAATTTCGAAAATTGTCAGATTTTGCAAGCTACCACCGAAAATTGTGCCTGTGGGGCTATGAATTATATGGTTACCCCGGTTAAGTGTTTCCTATCATTGTGTGGAGATTATAGCAATGACTGGTTTTTCTTCGTTGACCGCGTCGAGCGACCGCCCTATGATTTCCCCTACTGACGATATATTTCTTGAGTATAAATATTTCTCCAATATTATGGCCGATCAAACATCAGAAAATAAGAATCTTGAAGACGAGCTAAAACGCCTTTCCGACCAGGCGGATGAGTTAATTAGGACTCTCAAGAGATTACAGGCAGACAATCATCATTTACGTATACAGCAAGATCAGATTTCTGCAGAGAAAACGGAGTTGCAGGACAGGAACCGACAAGCAAAACAGCGAATTGATTTGATTGTGGAACGGTTACGGACACTTGAACCAGACTAGTGCTATAGTAGCTAGAACGACCGTGGCTAGATAATTGTGGCTAAAGAAGAAGTAAAGGTTACCATTCTCGATCGTCAGTTTACCGTTAACTGCCGCAAAGGTGAGAGAGATGCGCTGCTTGAAGCCGCTGCTTACCTAGATGCGAGGATACGCACCGTTCAGCAGCAAACTAAACTTGTTGGGTTAGAGCGCTGCGCTATCGTTACAGCACTTAACATCACCAATGAGTTGTTGCAGCTTGGGCGTAGCGGTGAGAGTGTTGATACGATTTCTGACAAGATGCGGGCGATCGGTGATCGAATGCAAGATGTCATCGAGGAGACTCGTTTGTGACCTACTATTGTTAGTAAGTTTTATCCGAGCTTAGTGATCTTCAATTTAGTACAATGGTTGTTGGCGCCACCTGCGGTGTGCGAGTGGCTCTCTAATGCCTTAGAACCTAAATTTTAGATAGGGGAGCATTTTGCAGGCAGCGGTGTGCAAATCTGGGATCTATTGCCAGGAAGCCTAAAGGTGCCGCAGTGGTCTCCACTTGAACCTGCTGGTTCAAGGTAAGCTGGGTTGCCCGGCATTAGCGGGTGGTGGCCAATAACTTATGCAAGCTTTAACAGTCCATGAAAATTATTTGTGAAATAGGTCAGTGGTGACAACATTGCTAGTTAGAAGCAAGAAAGAAATTCGAACCGAGATGCGGGATCGACGGCGTAGCATCACGCCGACTGAACAGCATCTAGCTGCAATGTCGTTGAGAAAGAATATCCTGAGACTTCAGATCTTTTCTGGAATGCGTAGAATTGGAGCTTATCTCGCTAATGATGGTGAAATTGACCCACTATACGCAATTATCGAGTCAATCAGTCGGGGAAAGAAGTGTTATTTGCCAGTTCTGGCACCTGGTCAAAAGCCTCGTATTCGGTTTGGTAGGTTTAGTATGAGATCTGAGATGAGCCTTAATCGATATGGTATCCTTGAGCCGTCTGTAAGCCGACGCTCCTGCGTAGAGCCGGCTGAACTCGACCTGATTCTACTTCCCCTGGTTGCTTTTGATCTGATGGGTCGTCGCATTGGAATGGGAGGAGGTTACTATGACGCCTCTTTAGCGACAGTTGCCTCGAGGAAGCAGTGGAACAAGCCCCGACTTATAGGCCTGGCTCATGAATTCCAACGAGTGGAAATGTTGGCTCCTGACGAGTGGGATATCCCACTACATGGAATCGTAACTAACGAAGGTTTTTATGAATCAAAAAGCATAGGAGAGTGAGCTTCAATGGTTGTTAGCGCAAGAATCAGTTCTATAGTTAAATAGGGCGCGCTAAATACTGTATTGATTATGAAGAAAATCATACACTACATGCTGGGTAAGTTGCGTGGAACGGAATGAAGAATTATGAAATATTGGTTAATGAAGAGTGAGCCCGATGTTTATTCGATAGATCATCTCGCGGAAGAGGTAAAGGGGACGGCATATTGGGATGGAATTCGTAATTATCAGGCTCGTAATTTTATGCGTGATGATATGGAAGTTGGTGACCTAGCATTTTTTTATCATTCAAATTGCAGTGAGCCCGGTATAGTGGGAATTATAGCAATCGCTAGCGCTGCATATCCAGATCATACTGCTTTTGATCCTAAGGATAAACATTTTGATCCGAAGAGTGATAAAACTAACCCACGGTGGTTTATGGTAGATGTCAAGTTACGCAGAAAATTTCGTAATTCCTTATCTTTAAAGGATATTCGTCTTGAAAAAAAATTAAGCAAAATGAGATTGGTGCAGCGAGGCAATAGACTGTCGATATCACCTGTGACTAAGACGGAGTGGGATCACATTATAGCTATGGCGGACAACGCTTAGCTTGTCCCAAAATAGATATCAATTAAAATAATTGATATCTATTCCTAAATTGAGCTTAAACCTTCATGATTAGTACAGATAATTTAATGGGAGAAAAAAAATGGTGGTGATAACGACTTCTATGGGAGTAATTAATCTAGAGCTTGATGCGGAGCGAGCACCTATAACAACGAAAAATTTTATAACTTATGTTGAGAATAGTTTTTATGATGGGACATTATTTCATCGAGTCATACCGGGATTCATGATACAGGGTGGAGGTATGTTGCCAGGATTGTCTGAGAAGAAGACGGATGATAGCATCCAAAATGAAGCTGATAATGGCCTCAAGAATGAGCGTGGAACGATTGCGATGGCTAGAACCCAAGATCCACATTCTGCTTCCGCACAATTCTTTATTAATCTAAAAGATAATCATTTTCTTGATCATACTGAAAAGTCTGCTGCTGGTTGGGGCTATGCAGTGTTTGGCCGGGTGATTTTGGGCATGGATGTGGTAGACCAAATAGCGCTTGTTGAGACATCGCAATCAGGGCACCATGGCGATGTGCCGGTCAATGACGTGTTGCTGGAGCGTGCCGAAGTGGGGGAATAAACGTATTCGTTTATCGCCGTCGACTTTTTTCGATGATATTGTTGCATAGTAAGGCTTGTTTAATGACAGTAGCCTCATTTTATGACTGATTGGGTAACTTGGTCTAATGTGCTAGGTCGACTGGCATATCCATCTACAGTCATATTATTATTGGTGTTGTTAGCCTTTATCTCGCTTCTTTTGAGACGCAGAAAAGTTGCTGGTTCTGCCTTATTTGTGGCGCTCGGTTTGGTTTTTTTGTGTTCTTCTCCAATAATATCAGAGTTATATAGCAACCATGAAAGGACGTATTTGCCTATACCCATCGACAAATACCCGACAGTTGAAGCGATCGTTATACTTGCCGGTGATGTCGGTATTCCTGTTGCCCCACGCATGGAGAGTCAGGTTCATGGAAATCGCTCGATTCATGCTCTAAGACTCTACCGAGCTGGAAAGGCTCCTTTAATAATAATTTCTGGAGGAAATGTTTTCTCTCAAGACAGTCTAAGGCCTGAAGCAGCTTATACTGCAGACCTTCTAGAGGAGTGGGGTATTCCTCCAAGTGCAATAATTTTTGAAGGCAATAGTCGTAATACGAGAGAGAATGCAGTGGAGACAGCTAAGTTGCTTAATAACAGGGGCTTAATGCGAGTTTTACTGGTAACGACTGCGTTTCATATGCCTCGTGCGATTGGTGCATTTAGGGCGGTTGGGATTGATGCGATCCCTGCGCCTTCAAGTATAAGTGCCAAACTACATGAGCCGACGGTTTTGCATTGGATTCCATCGTTGGACGGCTTGGGCACAATGCAGAGACTTATGCACGAGAAGATCGGCATATTTGTTTATCGCATGCGGGGTTGGGTGAGCTCCTAATGCGGGATCTTGATAATGACCGACATAATTCTTGATACTGATATAGCAGCTATTGCCGCAACACAAAGACCGTCCGGTTTAAGAATACGCCGTTGGCTTGAGGAGCGACACAAGTCAGGACACCGCAACTGGATATATGTTTCGCAACAGTCTGATATCCTCATGCAGTTAGTAACAGATTTTGATCAGCAGAAGATTCCAGATAGCGAAAAAAGCGCAAGAAAAGCCCTTGACTCTTTATGTCAGTGCTGTATGTGGTTGTCCTCACTTTCAGAAGACGCAATAACGTTGGAGGATTCTGACCCTACAGCAGCCGGCCTCAAGAAGGCTGCTAGGCGCACTGGGAAAAGTACCGTTGTCGTAACAAGGATGGAAAAACGACTTGACAGAGGTTTACCATTTGTAACTATAGAATCATTAATGGATGCTCCAATAGAGCAACGAGAGATCCGTATGGTAGATCTAGGATATCAGCAGGATAGGATACGATCAGGACTTGAGCGTAATTTACATGGTATTTTGCATCATGGAGGATTTGTGCAGGGGCCTGAAATTAGCCTATTGGAACAGCGTTTGGCACATTACGTCGGAGTAGATGAATGCATTGCAGTTTCTAGCGGCACCGATGCGCTTCTGATCGCTCTTATGGCTCTAGGTATTGGCTCTGGAGACGAGATCATAACAACACCATTTTCATTTATTGCAACAGCTGAAGTAATTCGTTTAGTTGGTGCGACACCTGTCTATATTGATGTAGATTCGCGTACCGGAAATTTAGACGCGACAAGACTGGAAGCTGCCATCAAACAGACTACTCGTTTGATTCTACCGGTAAGTCTCTATGGCCAGTGTGCTGATATGACCGAAATTATGTCAATCGCAGATCAGTACCATCTCCCAGTTATTGAAGATGCTGCTCAAAGTTTTGGTGCGACTCACCACAATAGAAAATCTTGCGGACTTAGTACCATAGGTTGCACTAGCTTCTTTCCTTCTAAACCATTGGGTGCCTATGGCGATGCAGGTGCAATTTTTACCGCAGATCAAGCGCTTGCTAAGACGATGCGTGAGATACGCAGTCATGGGCAAGATAGCCGATATCATCACGCGCGACTTGGGATAAATGGGCGGATGGATTCGATGCAGGCCGCCGTGCTTTTAGAGAAGCTGCTTATTATCGACGATGAATTAGACCGACGCCAAAAGATTGCTGATGGATATAACGAGGCTCTGAATGATTTAGAAAGTCAGACGGATTTGATGTTGCCATTTATTTGCGATGCAAATCGTTCGGCATGGGCTCAGTACACTATCCAAGTGCCGGGAAGGGACGTTATAGTGAAGATGCTCTCAGAAGCAGGAATTCCAACTGCAGTTCATTATCCGAACGTGGTTTTTCGACAGCCCGCATTTTTATGCGATATTGATGATTGTCCAAATAGTATAGACCTTGCGAACAAAGTGATGAGCATACCTATGCATCCCTATCTTTCCACCGATATGCAGCGGGTGATTGTAGAATGCTTGTATTCGTCAATAAATTAGCATTTTAAATTATTCAAAATTATTTAGGCTAGCGATTTATGTCTACTACTGACAAATCTTCTTTGCAGATTGGAATTATTGGACTAGGTTACGTAGGAATTCAATTAGCGGTCGCGTTTGGTAAAGACTACAACGTCGTTGGTTTTGACTTAAATGAAGCCAAGATTAGTAGTTACAGAGCTGGTATCGATCCAGCTGACCAAGTATCTGAGAGTCAGTTCAAAACTGCAGCCAGTCTACATTTAACATCGTCAAAGGATGATCTTTTGGGATGCGATATATTTATTGTGGCAGTTCCTACCCCTGTTAATCAACATCATCATCCTGATTTTAGTGCACTTATCGAGGCAAGCCGAACGGTCGGCACTGTGATGAGAGAGGGATCAATAGTAGTCTATGAGTCAACTGTATACCCTGGCGCGACAGAAGAAATCTGTGCGCCTATTTTGGAAGAAACTTCAGAATTATTATGGAAGACAGATTTCCATATTGGTTATTCTCCTGAAAGGATTAATCCGGGCGATAGCGAACATACTCTACAGTCTATAACTAAAGTTGTTTCCGCAGACAATGAGGCTACACTTGAAATCGTTGCAGACTTATATCGTTCAATTGTATCTGCTGGGGTACATAAGGCCTCTACTATTGCGATAGCCGAAGCGGCTAAAGTAATTGAGAATACTCAGCGTGACCTAAATATTGCTCTGATTAACGAGCTTTCACTTATCTTTGATCGACTAGGAATTGATACTACTGAGGTGCTAGAAGTAGCAGGCACCAAGTGGAACTTCGCTCCGTTTAGACCAGGCCTAGTTGGAGGGCATTGTATTGGGGTTGATCCCTACTACTTGACGCATAAGGCAGAAATGATTGGTTATACGCCTCAAGTAATTCTGGCGGGTAGACGAATTAATGACAATATGAGCGTGTTTGTTGCTGATAAAATTCGAGAGCACGTGCATTCCCTAGGACTAGAAATCTCTGATTGTGATATAAATGTCTTGGGTGTTACGTTTAAAGAGAATTGTCCTGACATAAGAAACTCTCAGGTATTTAAGCTGGTTGGACATTTAGCAGCTTATGGATTTTCTCTTAATGTTACGGATGCCATGGCAGATGCTGACGAAGTTTTCGATGCCGAAGGTCTAGCACTGAAGTCAATAAATAAACTAATAGCTACACCAGTATTGGTTTTTGCGGTAGCTCATGACCAATATATTGAGAGAAAGCAGGATCTTATTGACTCTCTAGTCTCAACACCAGGCGTTGTTATCGACATAACCACTCAATTACGTTCGTGCGAGCTACCATCAGATACACGCTACTGGAGTTTATAAAAAAATGAGAGTCTTGGTTACTGGTGCTGCAGGATTTATCGGTGCGTCCCTGTCAAGCTTGTTGTTAGAGCGAGGGAATAGTGTATTAGGGCTTGACAATATGAATGCTTACTATGAGGTGAGCCTTAAGGAGGCACGCCTAAGCAGAATAAGCAACCAAAAGCACTTCCGATTTCAACAGCTAGATATTTCGGATCGATCAGGGCTCAGTAAATTATTCGAGACAGAAACGTTCGATGTTGTAGTCCATTTGGCTGCACAGGCCGGTGTTCGACACTCGATTGAAGCACCTCACCTATATGTAGATAGCAATATAGTTGGCTTTGGCAATATCCTGGAAGGCTGTCGACATAGCAATATCACACATTTAGTCTATGCTTCATCAAGTTCAGTTTATGGTGCAAATACGGAGCTACCGTTCAGGGAGTCGGATCGTGTGGATCATCCTATATCTCTATATGCTGCGACAAAAAAGGCAAATGAGTTGATGGCGCATGCTTATTCACATCTTTACAGACTCCCAACGACTGGGCTTCGCTTTTTTACGGTATATGGCCCATGGGGGCGACCCGATATGGCGTTGTTTAAGTTTACGCGAAACATTTTGTCTGGTGATCCTATTTCAGTATATAACTATGGCCAGATGGTTCGGGACTTTACCTACATAGATGATGTAGTTGAAGGAATAGCCCGTGTTATTGAGCGATCCCCAAATTCTTCGCTGGAGATTCCAAGCAGTGGGGTACCCTGGTGGATCTACAATATTGGAAACAATAGTCGTGTAGATCTAATGGATTACATAAAAAATCTAGAAAAGGCACTTGGCTTAGAAGCTATTGTAGAGTTTCTGCCCATGCAAGACGGAGACGTGCAAGCCACAGAAGCTGATGTCACACAGCTTGAAAACCAATTTGATTACCGACCCTCAGTTAACGTTGCTGATGGTGTTGCCAATTTTGTAGCTTGGTATAAGAGCTATTATAAGATAACCACAGACTCTAAATAGTTTCAGTGGATATGAGTTATTAGTGATTGTTCTCACGGCTAAAAAACTACCGTGTAAACTCAGTTATATATTCACTACTTGACCGATCTCACCGAGAATATTGATTTGAGTAAGAGCATTATTCAGTGCGACAAAATCTTCTCCTGTTTTCTTTCTTTCGACGATTAAGTGTTGCAGTCCTTGGCGATCATATAGTCGGGTATCCACACCATTTCGAATTTGCGCAACAAAACCCTCCCCTGGTAGATTAAATAGGCCTGTGAATGTTTCAGCTTTGGTTAATGGCTTCTTGGACATTTAGCTTTGCGACATATAGTAAAATTCATTAACATCAGAGTATACCTAAGTGACTAAATAACGCCCAGAGCGTTGATTTGGGATAAGGAGGATTAGATGGGGATGGAAGCGCTGAGTCAGGACATCCAAAAGAAAAAGGCAGCAGAAGCGGCTTTGGACTTTGTTAATGCTGGCGACATTATTGGTGTTGGCACTGGATCAACTGCAAATTTTTTCATTGAAGCTCTTGTGAAGATTAAATCCAAGATAGATGCAGCAGTTCCTAGCTCCGAAGTTAGTGCTGAGAGATTGAGAGCTATCGGTATTAGAGTCATAGAGCTCAATCATGCTGGAGACATACCGTTGTATGTTGATGGTGCAGACGAGGCAACTTCAACTGGTTACCTGATGAAAGGTGGGGGTGGCGCATTGACTAGAGAAAAAATCGTCGCCAGTGCATGCCAGCAGTTTGTATGTATTATTGATAGCTCTAAACTGTGCGATATTTTGGGAGAATTTCCTTTGCCAATAGAGGTAATTCCAATGGCACAAGGACTTGTTAGTCGCAGACTCGTTCAAATGGGTGGTACACCAGTAATGCGAGAACGATTCCAAACAGATAATGGTAATATCATAGTTGATGTTCGAAACCTGGATTTGACCAACCCTTTGAGGATTGAACAGAAGCTAAACTGCGTAGCAGGGATAGTGGAAAATGGCATATTCGCAAAAGAATCTGCCGACGTTATACTAGTTGGCTCAGACGAAGGTGTTAGACATATCCTCTTGTAGCAATTCTATAACTATCTTATCCTCGATATTACTTCTGCATATTGTGGTCTTACTGAAGAAGAGGACTGTCACTAGAAAGCAACTTTTTAAGGGCGTAAAACGAAGGCATTTTTCGTGACCGATTGTTTCGATGGTCTATCAGGCCATAACCTGCCTGTTTTAGTTGCCACCAGTAAACGCGCTCAATCAAGCCAGTTCGCCATGCAGTCTTATAGTAGTCAGTTAAATACTTTGCTTGGTTAGACTCATTTACTGTCGATCTTGGATGCCCGGAATTAGGCGTAAATGGTTTCGTACCTAAAAGCGGCCAATTTGTTTCAGTGATCCAGAATCTATTCTCACACCTGTTGGAAATTGATATAAGGCTGGCAATAAGTCGAATCTTGTTCTCTAAGTTGAAAATTCCGAATTGACGGTTTGAAGGTGCTCCCCTGCGGTTGACATATAGCAGCGAACTACAGACGTCTAGCTTATATGGATGGAAGTTAAAAAGGGTTCGTAGTGTTGCCAAAGGTTCAAAGTCGATTACGGAAGAACCTACAAGAATAATCTTTGGAAATTGTTTTTTTAGGTCTATAGTCATGTCCAGTAGATTTAAATAGTCCTGCACATGTCGGCATCCCCACTTTGACCGGTTGATGGCATTCCCTAGTTGGAACTCGTTTGTTATTGAGCCGAAACTTTCAATAATTTTGTGTATAGCTATAGGCCAAGAATGCCGATTAGATATATCCTCTCGACTTTGGAGAATATTAATAAGTATGCGACGATCACGAAAGTTCTCCGCAAACTTCAAGTAAGGTTCAAGTTGATCGGCATGCCAGGCTGGAACGCGGATAAGTAAGTGCTTGACTCCAAGTTCGGAGATGAGCTCTAGGAGCTCATTTGCATCGGCACGGTCAGCAGAAATTCCTAGCCCAACAAAATCTATGGGATTGAGAGATTCTCGTTTCAGATAATTATTATGACGCTTTGCAAGCCATAATAGTGGAGCAACGGCAGCTGTCAGAACTGTTTTCGTATACTCTACGCTATGAGAAATTGAGCATCTATTTTTCTCATGTCGAGCTAGCTTATAAGGTTGGTCACTATTTGGATCCCACCAGTCTGGGTTATCAGGTGTCATACGCGGCATGCTCTTATATCGAATATCGTATGGCCTAGCTCTATTCCTAAAGACTCGTATTTTGTTCTTTTTCTTTTAGGATCTGTGCTGGTAACTGAACTTGGGTTGCTGCACATATCCAGATCAGACTCAACATCTATTAATTGAACGATATGTTCCGCATAGTCACTGCAGTCTGTTGCAACGTTTAGCGCTCCGCCCAGTTTTAGCCTCAAAGTAATCTCGTGTAGGAAATGAGCTCCAAGAAGCCGCCTTTTATGATGACGTTTTTTTGGCCACGGGTCTGGAAAATATATAAGAATATTATCGCATGAGTTATGGATAAAGTTCTTCGATAAAATTTCTCGTGCGTCTTCAACTAGAAGTCGCACATTGCTGATGCCAAGACGTTCGAGTTTCAGCATCAGACGTCCTGCGCCAGGTCGATAAACATCGATGCCAATATAGCTAGCCTCGGGATTTTTGCTGGCAAGGTCGATGAGATTCTCGCCATTACCGAAGCCAACCTCCACGGTCAATGAGTGCAGGTTTTCGAATACATGTTCGAGATTGCTCAATATTTGAGGGTCGTTTATGCCGTATTTAGGCCATAGTGTTTGAAATGCCCGTTTTTGAGCAGTCGTCATCCGACCTTCGCGGCGGACGTAACTTCGAATAGGCCTTTTTGCGTCCTCTTGATTATGGCTATGTGTCATGATTCCCAATTCAAATAATGTTACTGTCAGGCAATTAGAAGGTAATAATACGGGAAACTGTCTCGCCTAGTGCTAATTTTAGAGCCCTCAAGAAATTGTTGTGCTGTTGAGATCCCTGAATGATAATCAAATGGTGTCGCGAAATGGCGGGTGTAGTTCAATGGTAGAACCTCAGCTTCCCAAGCTGATGACGTGGGTTCGATTCCCATCACCCGCTCCAGCATGGAATCTAAATCATATGGTTATATTGTGGCAGAAGATCGGTCATTAGTCGTTATTCCAACATACAATGAGAGTGCCAATATATTGGCACTGATAGAAGCAATACATTCAGTGTTGCCGTCTGTTGACGTTTTAGTCGTTGATGATAATTCTCCAGATGGAACGGGGACTCTTGTTACTAAGAAAGCCATGTTGGATCATCGGATCTACCTACATCATAGAGATAAAAAAGTGGGCTTAGGTGCGGCTTATGTAGCGGGATTTAATTGGGCTCTAGATCGGAGCTACAGCTACATATTTCAGATGGATGCTGATTTTAGCCATGACCCCCAATATCTCCCTGAACTTCTTGGAGCGGCAAAGACCAACGATATCGCGATTGGGAGTCGCTGGATTCGAGGTGGAGGCGTACGTGGATGGACGCTTAGAAGAAAGATTCTAAGTCGTTGTGCAAATCTCTATGCAAGGCTAGGCCTAAATGTCCCGATTCGTGACGTTACAGCAGGGTATAAATGCTTGCGACGGGACGCTCTAAAGAAAATCGGTCCTGAAAACATATCATCACTTGGATATGGTGTGCAGATAGAGATAGTGTGGCGCGCTATACAACTTAATCTCAGTATTGTTGAAGTTCCGATAATTTTTAAAGATCGTGTAAGAGGCAAGTCAAAATTAAGCAGCTCTACTTTTATAGAGGCTTTATGCTTGGTTTGGAAGTTTCGGTGTCTTAAAAAGAAAGATCAATAGTTGTGAACATGGCTCAACATCATAATCCGTCCTAGTACCTTGGTTTCCAAGAGCATGCTAAATATTCTCCGGTTCTAGAGATTGGGTTATATTCCTGTTCATAGGAGATAGGTTTAACAATATGAATCAGAACTGGAATTATCCAACTAAAATTAAGTTTGGTATTGGCAGATTAGAAGAAGTAGCTGCTTCATGTCAGGAACTACAAATTACTTCGCCCTTGTTGGTTGTTGATCCTGGGCTGATCCGATTTCCCATGCTTGAACAAGCTGTTAGCTCCTGTCGGAGGAATGGATTGGCTTGCAAAGTTTTTACTGGCTTAAAATCAAATCCGACTGGAGATAATGTCAATGATGGAGTTCGGGCGTTTCAGGATGGTGAGCATGACGGTGTAGTTGCACTTGGTGGTGGCAGCGCTCTCGATGCGGGAAAGGCAATCGCCTTAATGTCTGGGCAACAGCTACCATTGTGGACATTTGAAGATCGAGATGACAACTGGATTCAAGCAAATTCAGATATGATTGCCCCCATTATTGCGATACCAACTACTGCAGGTACTGGATCTGAGGTAGGGCGCGCCTCGGTAATATTGGATGAATCGATGAAGGAAAAGAAAATAATCTTCCATCCACGCATGCTACCGTCGATTGTCATTCTTGATCCTTCACTCACTCTTGATTTACCTCCAGAACTTACAGCTGCAACCGGAATGGACGCTCTATCACATAATCTAGAAGCGTGGTGCTCTCCTATTTATCACCCAATGGCCGAGGGCATTGCCGCCGAGGGCATTAGGTTAATTCGAACGTATTTACCGCGGGCGGTAGCAGATGGCCGAGATATTGAGGCGAGATCGCAGATGCTGGTTGCTTCAACCATGGGTGCGACAGCCTTCCAAAGGGGGCTTGGCGCCATGCATGCTCTTGCACACCCGATAGGTGCTGTCTACGATTTGCATCATGGCACTCTCAATGCAATATTGATGCCGTATGTACTCCGAGCGAACAGAGTAATGATTTCTTCTCTACTTGAGCGACTATGCATGTACATCGGTATTGATGATCCTAGTTTCGAAAATTTCTTAGACTGGATACTGGGTCTTAGGCACGATATTGGTATACCGGAAAGCCTAATGAAGGTTGGAGTCGATCTTAGCAGGACACAAGAGATTGGCCAGATGGCGTTCAAAGATCCGTCTTCTCTAACGAATCCAATTCTATTTTCATCTAGTGAATATGAGAGCATATATCAGGATGCCATTCTTGGTAATATTGATTTTTTATCACAATGATTAACAGTGCCTCTTCTATGCAGGTTGGGATTTTGCAGTGCGATGAAGTGCGCACTGATTTTCGCCAAGTTCATGGTGACTACAATGAGATGATAATAGATTCTATAAGTAAGATAGACCCCACATTA
>Ga0310344_10001378_pt1 | contig 18565 bp, 20 predicted proteins | sample HC15DNA20200_MG_FD_203801 | JGI IMG/M metagenome (GOLD analysis project Ga0310344, IMG submission 203801) | Marine microbial communities from station ALOHA, North Pacific Subtropical Gyre - HC15-DNA-20-200_MG | ecosystem: Environmental > Aquatic > Marine > Oceanic | place: Pacific Ocean: North... | reverse complement strand
GGTCCGTCCGATGCCTCGATAGCCCAGCTCTGCACCACCCGTGGCATCAGTTTCGTCCAGGTCGAGGGAGCGTCAAAGAGTTCAATCCCACACAGGCGTCCCTGGGCCGAGAGGAGCGCACCAACCTGGTGCGGCACTGGAGGAAACTGCGCAACTACTCGGTCAGTCGATGCCCGATGTTCCTGAAAGATATCTTCCATTGAGCCTGTCTGGGAATGAACCCGACGTCGCTTCGCCAGGCCGTCGACCGACCGCCACACGGCGTGCTGATCGGCACGAGGGTCCTGTCCTTGCTGCATCGAGGAAGACACCTGGGACATTTTAGAGGCACGCCCGCTGCTAAACAGCACGCTGGGACTCGTTTCAAAGTGGTCCGTTCTCCGCGCCCAGCGACCCTGTTCCACACAGGTAACCGAGATGACCATCTTGGAGTCCGGTGGCACCATGACACTCAAGTTGACCACACGGTTCTGCTTCGCACCGAGTAAGTGCTCACCGTCCACGATGAACACGGGCTGCGATGCAGAGTTGATCACCAGGAGCTCTGGCACATGTCCTCCCTGAGAAACCTCTTGCACCGTCAGGCTCCCCTGCGTCATCGCTTCCTCAAGTGTCAGATAGGGAGCTACTCTGGCCGACGGATTTAGCAGCGGCGTCATGGTCAGACCACCCACCACCACTGGCGTAGCTCGTTGCACTTGCCGGAGGACCGCGTCGATGGCCTGCCTTGCTTCCGCTTTCCCGCCGACATCTCCATTCACTACTGGCATAACAACCTCCTCTGTTCTGCATGCTCGCCACTCCCACCGTCACCAGTCACGGGACCAGGGCGTTTTGTCTCCCGCTCCCGGACAAGTCAGCCGTCAGCTGGTTGGAAGAGATTGCCTGGCCAAACAAAAGCCAAAACCGATCTCTAGTGGGGCTGCTGTATTGAAAGGACGGGCGAGTTGACGCCCATTCACCTCTTTAGACGACCGGCGATCGCAAACGGATTTCTACAGATGAGTCCGTTGTGTTCACAAGAGTGAACACAACCTTGCAGGCACTAAATTCCGCCTGACTCGTCTCAAGACGGTTCTTCATTCAAAAGACACATCTGGGTTGTATGGTTTGGCAGACACGGCTGATATCCAGCCAAAAACGTCATAATAAGAAAAATTATTTGATTATCATGAATATCAGGAAAAACCCACCTCGCCCAGTATTACATATCAAGCAAAAGTTTTATCTTTTCAATTAAACTTGACAGCCATGAATCGCAAGGACAACACAAACATGACTACAAAAATGACACGGTACGACATCACCCGACTGGCCACCACTACCCCATCGATCCGGGGCCTTAGATCACACTTGGAGGCGATTCAAACCGGGCCGTGTAGCGACACCATAGATGATGCTGCGAGAAGTGAGAACCTGGCGGTTGTCTTACAGGCCATCGAGGCTACCTGGACACAAGGCCAGCAGGTTGAACGGGCTCGGAATCAGATAGTCAATGGTCGCTATGGGGTCTGCGAAAATTGCGACGACCCAATTGCTAAGGCCAGACTCAAGGCAGTTCCTTGGGCGACCCTCTGCGTTGACTGCCAGAGGCAGCAAGAGTCCTCAAAGAAACCTACCGCTGCCACAGGTCTCGCATCGATCCGAGATGGTTTCGAACGAAGATTCGACGATGCGGCCTAAAGACTGGAACCTACCGTAGCAGGCAATGATTAGCGCTAACAGCAGCGCCTTTAACATGGAGGCCACTGGTAGCTATCGACTGTTCAGATCGAACTGCTACATCACAGCGCGAAGATAACTTGGACCTAGTTAGCCTCTACTTTCAGGATGTGGCCCGGCATCCGATACGAACCAGAGAACATGAACCGAAATTACTGGCTGGCCTTGATGAGGTGGACAGCAGGCCATGCAAAAAGCCCTGGCAAGCTTGACTCCACGCGAGGCTCAATTACTCTTCGGCCTTTACGGGTTACATGGCCAAGGAGCACAGACTCTGGCTAAAGTGAGCCAACACCTGTCGCTTGCGCGAGAAGGGGTTCGACTGATTCAAGAGCATGCGCTAGACACGCTAAAGTGCGGTCACGACCGCTATGCCCTAATGGCCTGGTGCTGCACAGCCTAGTCCGGCTGCTTTAAAGGCGGTAAATTCCCACGAATCTGGCCACCGCATTCGCGTCTCCCATCAAACGATGACAGGCTGTGCTTGCTACAACCAGTCACACAACTTGCCAACCAGACAAAAGTCTTAGGCGAGCTGAGACACGCACACCAATCACCGTGTCATGTAGTCCACGGCCAGATTAGCCAAGGCCCGAACCCCCACGACGAGGGCACCTTCATCGGCAAAGAAAAGCGGCGAGTGGTTACCCGGGACCCTATCTGGGTCTAGGCCATTTGGTGTCACGCCGAGAAAGAAAAATAGACCAGGCACCTGCTGCTGAAAGTACGAGAAATCTTCAGCCACCGTCATCTGTGGCTGGATCATGACCGGAGTATCTCCAGCTACACGCTGCAAGGTCGGCAGCATCTGAGCCGTCAACGTTGGGTCATTGACCGTAACCGGATAGCCATTCGAAATGAACACCTCAGCTGCGGCGCCAGCACTAGCCGCGATTTGCTCAGCCGTCTGGCGGACTCGCTGGTGAATCTCCGTCCGCACATCTGAGTCGAACGTCCGAATCGTACCAACCAGTTCCACCTCATCCGGAATGATATTGCCACGCACTCCACCGTGGATACTTCCGATAGTAATGATGGACGGTGTGCGGGTAACCGGGAGTTGGCGACTGGCCACAGTTTGTAAACCTAAGACAATTTGCGCCGACACCACAATCGGGTCAACCCCTCCCCAAGGCACAGCCCCATGCGTCTGTCGTCCTCGTACAGTGATCCTCAGTCCATCTGAACTGGCCATAGTGCTGCCAGACCGGTACGACATTTGCCCGACTATACCTGGGCCAACGTGAAGGCCAAATACTGCCTCTGGAGCCGGATTTTCAAACGCTCCCTCCTCGAGCATGAGTTCAGCCCCACCTCGCTCTCCCTCTGGCGCGCCTTCCTCAGCCGGTTGAAAGATGAATTTGACCGAACCCGGCAATTCGTCCCTGACAGAGGCGAGCACATCAGCCACGCCCATCAGAATCGCCACATGATTATCGTGGCCACAGGCATGCATAACCCCAACGTCTCGTCCGTTGTAGCTAGTTCGTTCCTTCGACGCAAAAGGGACATCGACTTGCTCAACCACCGGCAGCGCGTCCATATCTGCCCGAAGAGCCACAACTGGTCCAGGTTGACCACCGCGCAAAGTAGCCACCACCCCGGTGTGTGCCACCTCGGTTCTGACGTCCATCCCCAACTGCACCAGATGATCCGCGACCAGCGAAGCAGTGCGGAATTCCCTGTTCCCCAACTCAGGATGCTCGTGGATATCCCTGCGCCAAGCCACAACCTGCCTTTCAATCTCGCCTGCTCGCTGATCGACCTCTGCACGCAAAGAATAGGCCGTGGGTTCCTGAGCAAGTACCCCCAGGTTTATCGACGCTAATATCGCCACAACCAATATGGCCTCTGACCTCACCCAGACTCCGAAGACACATCGCTGGTAACAAGACACGTAGTTTCCTCCCGGCATCGGCCAGTCCCCCTTCCTCAACTTTGCCTGCGAGTCCAGAGCACAGAGAACTCTCTCGCACCTCGTCATTCTGACAAATCGATGCCAACAACCTGAAGCCCTATTTGAAAGAGGTAGCAATTTCCGCCAGCACCTGATCTAAACACCTGGCGGTCACGAAAGCACCAACCCCATCCAATAGAGGCTCTCCGGTACGACCACAGTCCGAGTTGCATGAGGTCTGACGACGGTCACACTGCCCCGTCGTCAAACCTCAAAGCCTCGCTCCTTCAAAGAGCGTCGACAAGATGATGTATGCCTATGATTAATAATGGTTATTCCCGACCTGCAAAAAGTTGCTGCCGACCATCAGTTTTGTTTAAACCCGCTCTGACTACACCACAAACAATCGCAAAGCCGCCTCCCATCACAAACATCACCAGCTGTCCCCACTCTAATTCCAACATGTCACATTCCTTTCTTGACCCAAATCCATACGCCCAATTGGCTGGTCCTTCAAATCTCTTCTCAACTCTCGATCACATCGCCCTAGCCCGGCCTATGGCTAACCCAAACTGCACCAGCCACGGCGTCAACCGCACTAATAAATTCAGCGTGGACCCCAGCAGCACCGTTAAGCAAACCAACAGCGCCGTGTCGACAACCTCAGTCCCATGTTCAAGAAGCCGCCTCCATTGAAAGGCTGTCGCCCTATGAACCCACTGCAATCGAGGCCAGCACCCACTCGTTAGAATCGACCAGAAGAACATATTGTCATTATGACAACAAAATATTTATTGTCAATATGCCAATAAAGATATAGGGAGCACTAAAATTCTTATCAAGTCGTTGAATATAAACCACTTAGTCGATTTTGTCATATTTTTGTCATATCGACACTAAGTTAATTTATTGTTAAAATGATAATATCTATCTGATTCAAGACACACTTGGCTAAGACATTGGCTTTCCTGAATCTTCCGCAGGGCCACTACGTGTTTTTAGAAAGAGGCCTTGCCCTGGGAATAAGGTCGACTTGGAATGAACTACCAACGTAAGGATTTTCCACCATTTGCTTTGACCGTCGACATCGTCGTGCTCACTATCCTGGATGGAAAACTGCGCGTCGTGCTGATCGAACGGGCGGAAGACCCCTTCAGCGGCCAATGGGCACTACCTGGCGGCGCCGTCAATCCCAAGGAAAATTTGATTGAGGCAGCAAAGCGTTCTCTGAAAGAAGAGACCAATATTGTCGTAAGTGGCCGTGAACGGCTTAAGCAATTCCGAAGCTACTACGAGCCGGGCCGTGACCCACGAGTAAATACTGCAACAACTGTCTACTGGACAATCATTAACAAACTCCCGGAAACAAAGGGAGGCGGCAGCGCAAAAAAAGTCAAACCCATGCCTGTCAGGGAAGTGGAAGGGGGTCGCACAAAGCTTGCATTCGACCACAAACGGATCATCCGAGACGGCGTAAACCAGCTCAGAGATGGACTAGAGCACACCACAGTCGCAACTCGATTCTGTCCACCGACATTCACAATCAGCGACCTTAGAGCTGTTTACAACGTTGTTTGGAATACCGAACTTGACGAAGGAAACTTCCAACGCAAGATCAAGCAGAGTGAGGGTTTCCTGATACCACTGGAGAAGCGTCGCGACCCAAGCACGAGCGGCCGACCACCCGCGCTGTGGAAAGCAGGTCCCGCAAAGACAGTCAGCCCACCGTTAGTTCGGCCAACTGATAGCTAACAGCAGCAGGACCGACTTAGTTAATCCAACAACGAGTAGTTCCAACACACCGATATAGATTGAACACTTGATGACTAGCTCGCCGCTAGAGATAATTTGGGGAAGATGGAGGGACCGAACGTCCAGAGCAAATGACCGCTCGGGGAACGTTCAACAGCAACATTGATCCCAGTTCCCAGCGGAAATTGCCCATTACAGACTATCCTCGGCTTCGGAACACCTAAAAGTATGTCTCCCACACACAGAAATAACCGAACCATCTTCCGGTGGTACACCGTCACCAAAGCAATCGTCCTCTTCGGCCTTTGGCTCACGCTCTCAGGCAAGGTCGACGCTCTCCATCTAGGCTATGGTGTAGCCTCCGTGACGGTGGTGATGTGGATTACCAGGGACCTGATGCTAACCAGGCTAAGCCCTTCCGATAGCGCAGCCCTTGCTCACACCCGCTGGGCAGCTGCCATCAGCTATCCTTGCTGGCTGTTGGGACAAATTATTTGGGCCAATATTGCTGTCGCCAGGCTAATCCTGTCCCCTCGAATGTCTATCGCACCTACCTTCCTTCAATTAAATACACCAACCTCCAGTTCCATTCCACAGGTTGTCCTTGGCAACTCGATCACCCTCACCCCTGGCACCGTAACACTTGAGGCGGACCATGGTCGTTTCGTCATCCACGCTCTGCAAAAACACTCCACGGATTCACTCCAGGCTTTGGCGAAGCGGGTATCAGACTTGTTCGGTGAGTCGACGAACGGCCCAATACAAGTCACCACTTTCGATACAGAGAAAGGCTCAGGGCGGCGATGACCACTGTCTGGATGACCTTTCTCGTCGCAGCACTCTTACTTCCCTTCTACCGTGTGATAGCGGGGCCCACCGTCTTTGACCGCATGGTCGGTGTTGGTGTAATCGGCACCAAGGCCGTGATACTGCTGTGCGTTATTGGCCACACGTACGCCAGACTAGATATGTTTCTGGACATTGCTCTCGCTTATTCGATGCTTAATTTTCTAGGTGTTATCGTCGTCTCTAAGTATCTCGAGCCTGGGGAACCCCAGCTATGAGCATCTGGATCGGCAGCGGAATGGTCACACTGGGAATATTTTTTTCGGTGATCGGCAGCATCGGTGTGATCAGATTGCCAGACTTCTACAGCCGCACACACGCGGCCACCAAACCGGACACCTTGGGACTAATGCTCACCATCCTCGGTCTAGCAGTCCTCGAAGGCATCACTCTCTCGAGTGCCAAGCTGCTCTTGATTGTGCTTTTCGTAGCTTTAGGCAATCCGACGGCCACGCACGCACTGGGCCGAGCAGCTCTGCGCTCAGGGGTCAAACCATGGACCTCTCGAGGAGACAAAGCATGAACGGACCAATTACTGCACTGTTCTTCCTCCTCGCGCTCATAGCCGCCATCGCGGCTCTTAAGGTGAAGGACCTACTAGCCGTCGCGGTCATCCTTACCGCATTTGGATTTTTCGTCGCTCTTCTGTACACGGCTCTCGGAGCCATAGACGTCGGCTTTAATGAGGCCGTTTTGGGCGCTGGGGTGACAGGCGTGTTGTTTGTCGTCGCTATCCACCACACCCAGCGGAGATCTATCGATTGAAGTTCTTTGCATGGTTTGGGATCGTGATTACCATGGGGCTCTTGCTCGTAGCAGGCCCAGGTCTCCCAGCGTTCGGTGACCCCGAGTCTGCTGCAGCAGGGCACGTGTCAGCCCACTTTGTCGAAAATGCCTATCTCGACTCTCACACACCCAATATCGTCACGGTAATCATCGCCGACTATAGGGGTTTCGACACGCTTGGAGAAGTGGTGGTCGTCTTCGTGGCTGGTCTGGCCTGTCTCTTCCTTCTCAGACGAAGTAACCCCCAACAAACGGGATATCTGCTACGACGAACGGACAGCATCATCGTGGACCTCGCCACTCGAGTGATGACACCCATCATCCAGGTATTTGCCCTTTACGTAATCTTCCACGGCCATTACAGCCCTGGGGGTGGCTTTCAAGGAGGAGCTCTGTTCGCTGGCAGCATCTTGCTACAGCGAGTGAGCCAGGGCCACGAGAATTCGCAACACACATTCTCCCGCCATCTAGATACACCCTTCGCCATTGCTGGAGTACTCATCTTTGCCGGCCTCGGGGTGGTCACGCTCTTGGCAGGTGGTAATTATCTGCAATACGACCAACTCCCACTCGGATTGAGGCTGGACATGCTTCGAAACTTGGGCATTCTAGTAGCAGAAGTCGGGGTCGCATTCGCTGTTGTGGGCACACTGGTATCTATCTTCGACGACCTGTCTTGCACAGGAAGAGGAATACCCCGTGACTGAATTCCTTCAGCCACTGGTTATCGACCGTTGGGCCTACGTGTTTACCATCCTTCTTTTATCCGTAGGGCTCTACGGCCTCGTAATGAAGAAGAACCTCATCAAGAAGCTCATCGGAATGAACATCTTCCAAACAGCGGTGATCCTGTTCTTCATTCAGCAAGCGTACAAGCACGGTGGAACCGTCCCGATTTACGACACAACGGTCGGAGCCCGCCCAGAGCTCTACGTCAACCCGCTTCCGCATGGCCTGATGCTCACCGCGATCGTGGTATCAGTCGCCACAACAGGTGTGGCCCTGGCTCTCTTAGTATTGATTCATCGTCGCTACGAGACGCTCAACGAGGATGAACTCCTCCAGAAACTCCGCGAATCATGACCTGGTCGCAACTTCCCATCCTGACTCCTGTTGTACTACTGGTGGGAGCTACGGCAGTTCTTCTTACCGGGCGTATAAGACCGTCCCTTGCCCACAGACTAGCTACAGCCACCTGCGCTAGCTGTTTCGCCATTGCCATCGCCCTGGCAGTCCAAGTTCACCATCACGGCCCAACACACTATGCCCTAGGCGGCTGGTCACCACCCATCGGGATCGAACTCGTTGCTGACACGCTAAGCGTGTATTTCCTACTAGTCATCACCGGAATCGCACTACTAGTCATGGTGGGGGCGGCCCCAGCCGTAGAACGGGACACCCCAGGACGGTCAGTCGAATTCTTTGCGATCAGCCTTATTTTTCTCCTCGGTCTGTCTGGTATTGTGCTTACGGGTGATCTATTTAACCTCTATGTGTTTCTAGAAATTTCGTCTCTATCAGCCTACACACTGGTATCCAGCGGAGACGAGCGGGCTGGAGTCGCCGCCTTCCGATACCTGATCGTCGGCACCATTGGAGCGAGCTTTTACCTACTCGGACTGGGTTTTCTCTACTCCGTCACCGGCACGCTGAACATGACAGATATGGCGATGCGCCTAGACCCTGCAGCTATTCCAGTGAGATTGGCTGCGGTGATGATCACTGTCGGACTTGGCCTCAAGATGGCGATATTCCCAATGCACCGGTGGCTGCCAGATGCCTACACCCATGCCTCGTCTACAGCCACTGCACTCATCGCACCGATCATGACCAAAGTGTCGGCTTACGTTTTAATTCGAATTCTTTTTTTCGTTTTTGGGACATCGATGGTCAGTATCGACCTTCCGATCGCTCAAGCTATCATGTGGCTCTCAGTGGCCGGGGTCCTAGTCGGTTCGACTATGGCCATCGCTCAAACCGACCTCAAACGGATGCTTGCTTATAGCTCAGTAGCACAAGTGGCATACATTGGCGTCGGCATCGGTCTGGCCACACCTTTGGCCTTGGCAGGAGCCCTGCTCCACGTAATCAGCCACGCCACCATGAAGTGCTGCCTCTTTCTTGTAGTCGGTGCTGTTGAGCTCCAGACCGGCAACCGAAAGCTTTCAAGCCTATCTGGCATCGGACGCAAGATGCCGTGGACATTTGCAGCTTTCACCGCCGCGGCGGTCGCCATGATCGGACTGCCACCAACCGGTGGATTCTTCAGCAAGTGGTACCTCGTGCTTGGTGGCATGGCAACAGGGGAATGGTGGGTAGTCATCTTTGTTTTAGGAGCCAGCCTGCTCACAGCCACTTACTTCTTTCGACTTCTCGAGAGCATCTACACACGGCAGAGCTCAGAATTAGCCCCCATAAAAGAAGCTCCACTAGCCGTTGCCCTTCCGATTGTCATATTGGGCTTGGCAGTCATTTTGTTTGGACTGTTCAACTCGAGAATCCTTGATCTGTTTCTTCGTGATGCTATGCCCCCTGGACTGGTGATCTCCGGATAAACCGACCATGTTCTCAGAAACCACCCAGCCACTTTGGGCGCTCGTCCCGTCACTACTGGCGATACCCCTGATCCTAGCAACCGCTAGGCGGCCCAACTTGCGTGAGACCTGGACTCTTCTTGCCGCTCTCTCCCAATGTGCCGTCGTCCTGTCAATGCTCCCTTGGGTTCTCGAAGGGCACGTAATCGAGTCGACGCTATGGTCACTCGCTCCAGATATCAACCTCTCCCTGCGGGTTGACCCGCTTGGATTTCTGTTTGCATTGGTAGCCAGTACCTTATGGATTGTCACATCGTGTTATTCCATTGGATATGTTCGCGGCACCCGCGAGAAGCACCAGACTCGCTATTTTGCTAGCTTCGCGTGCTGCCTAACTGCCACTATCGGCATTGCCTTCTCGGCGAATCTTCTAACTTTCCTTCTCTTTTTCGAGTTACTGACGCTCACCACCTACCCACTGGTCATTCACAAGGAAACAAAGGCCGCACTCTCAGCTGGAAGGAAATATCTGGCCTACACCCTTCCTGCAGGACTAACCCTCTTCGGAGCCATCTGCTGGACAGCCACTACAGCTGGAAACTTGGATTTTGTTGCCGGGGGATTCCTCTCCACCAAGCATGGAACCGCAGAAACCCTTCAGCTGATTTTTCTGCTATTCATGATCGGGGTTGGCGTCAAAGCAGGTGTGATGCCCCTCCACTCCTGGCTCCCTTCAGCAATGGCCGCCCCCACCCCCGTGAGCGCTCTCCTCCATGCAGTCGCTGTGGTCAAAGCTGGCGCCTTCGGCGTGCTTCGCGTAACCGGATATGTGTTTGGTCCTGAGTTATTACGAGACATCGGGGCATGGACAGCTCTCGCTTGGTTCGCTGGAATCACTCTGACCATGGCCTCACTCCTTGCAATCCGCCAAAACAACCTAAAGCGGCGTCTCGCCTATAGCACGATCGCTCATTTAAGCTATACCGTCCTAGGAGCCGCCCTCCTTTCACCGTGGAGTTGGACCGGCGCGAGCCTACACTTAGTCTTTCACGCAACCCTCAAGATCACCCTCTTCTTCTGTGCAGGAGCAATCTATGTCAATACCCACATAGAAAATATCAGTGACATGGCTGGGATTGGCCGCCGCATGCCTGTGACGATGGCCGCATTCGCAGTGGCCAGCCTCGGCTTGGTTGGGTTTCCAGGCATCAGCGGATTTGCGAGCAAGTGGAGCCTGGCCCTAGGCAGTCTGGAAGCAGGACAAGGCGTCTTCCTGGGCCTATTGGTCCTGAGTGGTGTCCTGAATGCATCCTATTTTTTGCCCATTATCCACGCTGCATTTTTCAAAACAAATCCAGCATTCGACCGCGTAGCTGAAGCAAGCCCTTGGCTAGTTGCACCGCTGGTCATCACGGCCACCATTTCTGTAGTGTGGGGAATCGCACCTAATCTCGGTGCCCACGCGGTCGACCTCGCTATGCTGATTGCGACCAGCGTAACAGGGGAACACTCAGGATGAAGCTCAAGTTACCATCCCGTCGTGGCTGGATTTTCGCGACCCTCACCTCATGCGTTGCCCTAAGCCTGCCCGTGTTCCTTCAACCGGACCACTTGCACGAGGCCTGGTGGAACACCATTCCTGGTTTTTTCAGTGGTTATGGATTCATAGGCTGTACGCTCATCATCCTACTGAGTAAATGGATGGGGCGACTCCTCTTGCAGAAACCGACCGACTTCTACGATGGCTAACCTGCCAGAGTTTCCACCTGCTTTACTTTTTATCGCCGGCGCATTGCTCGTCGCCCTGACCCCATCTGCTTCCATCCGCAGAGCGTTCACGTGCACGATTCCACTCGTAAGTGCCTTCTATATCTGGATGGGCTTACACACCGACACGACGGTATCAATCCCCTTCCTGACCTACGAACTGTCACCACTACGAGTTGATCGCCTCTCCTATGTATTCGGTGGAATCTTTTCGTTAGTGGCATTCATCGGTAGCATCTACGCGTGGACTAACGCAGATCGCAAACAACAAGTTGCCAGTCTTCTCTATACCGCTGGGGCTGTGGGTGTGACTTTCGCCGGGGACTACATCGTCCTCTACGTGTTCTGGGAATTGATGGCTGTATCGTCGGTGTTTTTAATCTGGGCACGAAAAGAATCAGACTCGCAACGTGCCGGTAACCGTTACCTGCTACTTCACCTTACTGGTGGCGCCATTCTCTTAGCTGGCATAGCCGGATACACGTCTGCGACCGGGTCCATCGCCTTCGAGGCGATCGTTCCGCCAAGCGACACCTGGGGCGCATGGGTGATCCTCATGGGCTTTTGCTTGAACGCAGCCGTGCCTCCACTCGGTGCGTGGCTCCCAGATGCCTATCCCAAAGCCACTGTCACAGGTGCAGTTTTTTGCTCAGCGCTAACCACTAAAACCGCTGTCTACACCCTTCTACGAGCATTTCCTGGCTGGGATATTCTTGTGGTCGCTGGGGTCGCCATGGCCCTTTATGGCGTTGTCTATGCCGTTCTCGCTGACGACATCAGAGAATTGTTGGCCTATCACATTATTTCCCAGGTGGGTTACATGGTGGCCGGAGTAGGAATCGGCACACCACTCGCGCTCAATGGCGCCACAGCCCACGCTATCTGTCACATTCTCTACAAGGCCTTGCTATTTATGGGCACCGGAGCTGTCCTACATACAACCGGACGGTCAAAACTCTCAGAATTGGGAGGCTTCCTATCCAGACAAAAGTTGACCTTCTCTCTCTATATGATCGGGGCCTTTTCGATATCTGGCTTTCCTCTGTGGAGTGGGTTTGTAAGTAAGTCTATGGTTGTGTCAGCCGCTGGAGAGGCACATCTGGATGGGGTTTTTCTACTCCTCACGTTAGCATCAATTGGAACCTTTCTTCATACCGGCCTAAAGCTCCCCTACTTCACGTGGATGGGTCCAGACCGCGGCATTCGTCCCTCGTCTGTTCCCTCCAGTATGCACGCAGCCATGGCCATCACCGCTGCTCTCTGCACGACCATCGGAATCATGCCTGGCATTCTGTATCAGTTCCTCCCGGAAGCATCCAACTATCACCCCTATACCTCAGCCCACATTATTGAGAGTATTCAGATGCTCCTTTTTACTTTCTTTGCCTTCTATCTGCTGATTCCTCACCTCGGCAGCTACCCGACAGTGTTGATGGACACAGACGTGATCTATCGCAAAGCCTCACCCTGGGCCAAAAGAACATTCGTAGATTGTCCGGCCGAACTATTTGACAGTGTCCAGGGGTGCCTTTCGAGGGTGACTGGAGCCGCTACCCAAGCATTACGAAACCCGACTCTCTGGTTCAGAATCAGCCCGCTGAACCCGCCGCAACCCTTCGATCCCGATCGCGAGCGAAAACCCCTCCAAACGCTTCTGACCGCTATTCTGATCGTGTTCGTCTGGGTCGCTATACTTTCCGTATCTACCTGGAGTAACTGAGGCCAACCCTCAGCCATTACTTACGAGGTCGGTTCGATACGCAAAAGGGCACCGTCGTCGTCATCAGTGAGCAAATAAAGCAACCCGTCTGGGCCCTCTCGCACTTCCCGAATTCGCTGCCTGAGTTCTCTCAGGAACGACTCTCGTCGCAATTCCTCAGTTCTGTCATTGAACACAATGCGCTGCAAGTGACCGGTTCCAGGAATTCCACCTTCCTGCAGGGAGCCCACAAACGCGTTGCCTCGCCAGGCGGGGAATTGATCACCCGTATAAACAGTCAAACCGGAAACCGCAATGGCGGGCAACCACACTACCAACGGCGACTCCATGCCGTCTCGTGTGGGGTGTTCAGCAACGCGACTTCCGGGATAATTTCTCCCAAAGCTCACTACGGGCCACCCATAATTTCGGCCGGGCAAGATAATGTTAATCTCGTCGCCTCCATTTGGACCATTTTCATGGTTCCAGAGCACGCCGGTCTCTGGATGCAACATAAGCCCCAGTGTATTCCGGTGTCCAAAGGTATAGATTTCTGCCCTATGACCAGCCACCCCTGCAAACGGGTTATCGCTCGGAACGGAGCCATCATCATTGAGGCGTAAAATTTTTCCACGCAGGCTCGAGGGCTCTTGCGCAACACTGCCCACCCTGCCTCCTGTCGACATGTAGACCTTACCGTCACGTCCAAAAGCGACCCTACCATTGAGACCAGAATTGCCCTCATAAGCCTCAGTCACCAAAAGGTCCCTGACATCAGTCAAGACGTCCCCTTCGAGCGTGCCCCGTGCTAATGCCGGTGCTCCCATTCCATTTCCAACAGGCTTGGTGTAGGTAAGGTAGACAAGACGATTGTCGACGAAGCGAGGATGGAGAGCTACGTCCATAAGACCACCATTGCCATCAGTTCTAACTTGCGGCACCCCAGAAACAGCTCGGGGGATGAGCACTCCGTTGTGAACTATTCGAAGGCGACCGGGCCGTTCGGTAATCAGCATGTCGCCATCTGGAAGAAAAGCCAGTGCCCAGGGATGCGACAGACCTTTCGTCACCACAGTCACACGAATCTTGTGCTGCTCTGCGGTATCGAACACCCAAGGTCCGTCACCTAACGGTGGGACGTGCACACCGATCGGTCCCTCTTGTGCCGCGCGTCCAAGCGTCGTCAAGCACAACAACAGGGATAGAGCCCAATAGACGGAGTACCCAGCTTTCACATCCACCTCCCGTGCCTAATAGACTGATTCAATTACCTCATTCGATTCATAGCTTACTCTGTTCGTATCCTAACCGTGCACTATCCCTGAAGAGCCGTGCAAATCTGAAACAAACTTCAATTAGTACTGAGGTTAGGCTTGATGGTGTTGAGGTAGACTCACTGACATGTGGCACTCGTCATCTGATAGTGCAGTACATCCAGCGACTGTCACTTTTTAGGTTTAAAGCAAAGAAGCAACCGACTACGAATAGCAGCAAACAGTTCCGACACACATGCAACTCATGCCCCTACACAGAGTCGAACCAATAGACCCTCTTTCATAAGACGGTCTACCAAGGTCACCTTACCTGGCCCATCTAGACAATCCGGCAGTTCACGGACTTCGAATCGGTCTGTCGACATGACAAACTGTATCGCCGGCAGAACGTGGCTCGGCAGGCTGATCTCTTTGTCCCAGCACCGTATCAGGCAGTTTTCCGTTCCGCCTTCAATGTCTATGTTCAGGGCTTGTCGACGACCCACCACAGTATTGAGAGTGACCACCTCTTCATCGAGTCGTAAACTAAGCAGTCCAGGAAACAGCGTCGCGTTTTCCGCCATCAATTTATTCCGGAAATACTGCCAAACAGGCGCTGGATCAAATGGGGTGTGTAAGAGAGCCAACTTTTCCAGATATAGACGATTTTTCTCGTCAGGCGAAACCCTCCCACTAGTAAAACCGATAGGCAGATTTTGCCGAAGTGACGGATTCTCCAAAGCTGCAGCCGACACAGCTTCAACAAGCAAATCAGCCCAAGTAAAGGCTGTTAGCCCCAAAGTGATGTGCAGGGACGCTGAATCTGTCGACCTAGCCGAGTGAAAGATTCCACGGGGGATATATAGCAGGCTACCTGGACCCATTTCGAACTCATCAGTTACAGGGCCTGGTTCATGGTGTCCACTTTGAAAACTTTGCCCCTTCAACGGCAGGGGTATCCGAGTGTCGTAGATTGACCAGATCTTACGACCTGACACCTGCAATACAAAAACATCATGAGTGTCCCAGTGTGGCTTAAACCCTTGGGCGTTGGGTGGGGTCAAGTAGATGTTTGTCTGAACTCTGGAACCAAAGAAAGCACCAAGGTTTACGCACAACCTCGACAAACTTGGCACCCGACTTTGCAGCTGGTTGAAGACAATTGTAGAACCTTCATCAAAACGCTTGGTCACTTCAATCGGTTCGATGCTGCCAGACGAAAGGGTATATGACTCCCGAGGGACGTCCTCATCGCCCCGCACGACCCTAAGCACAGGGTACCTAAGGTTATGGGTTGTTAGAACCGTATCAAGGTCTTCAGCCTTTAATAACTTCGAGTAAAATTCCGGAGCGTCTCGCAGCACTAGGCATAGCCGCTGCTCGTAGAATTTCAGCTCAAACTCTTCCGTCGATGTGGGCCCAATAAGCCAATCCAAGGAGTCTTGACTGGCCTGATTCAGCATATCTGCAACATTACTAGTCATGGACGTGAGCTCTGCCGTCTACGGCCAACCATAAATGCCCTAGGGTCGCTTTGCCTGCATGTTACCGCTAAAACGGAAGCCCGAAGTCAACCGAATTGCTTGACATCGATTATTCGCCAGGAAGATGATGAAATCCAAATTTCATGCCGTGCTACTCTTTATGATCCTAAGGACAGTTTGGAATGAGAGCCTCTGAATTCCTGATGTTCTCATCAGTTCTATTGAAAGCTAGGGAAGAGAAACACCACACCAAATTACGAGTAGTTCTCTTTTCTCTCATACCAAACACCCTATCAAATACAGCTTCCCCACTGTCATGAACTGGCGCAAACTATCCAAGAACTTTAGGAAGGAGATTGTTCGCCGCGGACGAATGTCCAAATTGGGACGAACTGTTATTCAGACTACCGCCGCCATCAGAGAACCAGTCGACTACTATCACCGGCGACATGTGGCCAAACTTTACAACCGACAGCACCCATCTAACTGCATGCCCATTCAAGAAGGCTACACACTCTTACCAACTGGGAGCCTACCAGGAACAGCTGAAGTAGTTGGTATCTGCCGCAAACTGTTCAGTCAGAAAGAATCTGCGATCCAAAGCATGCTCAGCAACCCGGCTAAACCACATCATCGCAGCCATGAGAGAAAGGGCTCATTCTTACGAGACCTGCTGACTGATGAAGACCTTCTGGAATTTCCGAAACTTCTCGATTTTGCGCTGGCCCATCCGCTACTGAGTATTATCACCAACTATCTCGGGACAATCCCGAACCTTAATCGCATCGATCTGGTTTACTCTATTGCACGCCCTACTGAAAAAGAGCACATCTCCAGCCAATTGTTTCATCAAGATCCAGAGGGTCTGACACAGGCCAAAGTTTTCATGAACATCTTTGATGTCGACAAAGAGAACGGGCCTTTTATGTTCATACCTGCTAGCGACAGTGAGCGAATCGTTGCCGCCATTCGCCAACAACGCCGGAAACAGAGACTTCCTAATAAATCTCGCTACCAAGATGAAGAAGTCAACGAACATGGAGGACACAAGGCCTTAGTGCAACTAGCTGGCCCAGCCGGTACCACAGTAGTCACTGACACATCTCGCTGTCTCCACGCAGGAAGCCGCATCAAACCTGGGCATTTCCGCCTGCTCCTATTCCTTCAGTACTGCACTTCTCACGAGAAAGCCCAAAGCTTCCCTTCAGAACGCTTCCGAAGCGACTCAGTCCGCTGGCTAACCTTAAGACGGCACTCAGCTACACGCTAGAATTAAGTGGGTTGGACCAACAGCACCACAGGTGGTTGCATGAAAGGAACCAAGGCGATTCTTAAGCTGCTGGTCTGGATCGACACACCGGCTTGAACAGCAAGAAATACGCCAGCACTCCAAATGCTATCGCTGGTCCAGCCTCATACACTATGGAACCCCAGCCGAGAGCTCTCCAGACCAGAGTAATTAAGATGCTGCTACCCATTATCAGCAAAGCTTCACTTTCACGAAGCTTTCTGCAAAGGCTGTAAACGATGATCAAGGGAGCAAAGGCGGCCGCCAACACTGACCAAGCATACAGAACAAGGGCAAAGACACTCTCGAGACCCAGTAATGAGATAGCAAGAGCAATTCCAGTCACAGCTCCAGTGGCTAGCCTCGCTCGCCACACCGAATTACTGGTTTGTTTCAATATGTCCTCTGTTAAGGCTGCGCTGCACCCTAGAATTTGAGAATCCGCAGTCGACATACAGGCGGCAAAGACACCAGCTAGCACTAGGCCAACCAACACCTCAGGCACGAGCCTTATCGTCATCATCGGAAGAGCTAGTTCTGAGTCAAATAAAGATGTGTCCGGGAATATCAACCGTGCGCTCAAGGCCACCAGAAACGTCACAACGCAAAATGCAAAATAGGAACTATAGTAATAAATCCTGGCTTTTCTCATGTGCGCTGCATCATTCAAAGCCATGAACCGAATCATGACATGGGGTTGAGCAATGACCCCGAATCCTCCAGCCACATAACCTACTACAAACAAAGCAATAGCCAAGCTGGAGTTCCCCAAGCTAGCCGGGAACAGGTTCAAGTAGGTAGGAGACACGTCACCGAGCCTCGCAATAAACATTTCGAACCCACCGACTTCACGAACTCCAACAATGAGCATCATGGTCATAGCTAGAAACATCACTACCGTTTGAGCAGCATCTGTCCAAATCGAAGCCCGAATTCCTCCGGAACAACAATAGATCAACACCATCAAACTTCCGATGATTGCTCCCACACTATAGTCCCAGCCGAACACTGCATACAGGGCCTTACTTCCAGCCGTAAACTGAGCGGCCGCATAGGCTCCCAAAAACAGTACTGTTACGACTCCTCCCAAAGTACGAACCTTCTTAAAATTGCCACCATCCCAAGTCGCAACCAGAGCCCCAAAACTCAGACTCTTCCGTTCTTGAGAAATGCGCCGCATTCTCTTATGTATGAAACAACTCGCCAAGAAATCTCCTGCCATCCACGCGAACATCACCCATAATGATTCGAGGCCACTGGCATAGGTGTAACCAATAGCCCCAATGAACATGTAGCCGCTATTGTTTGTAGCCATGGCGGAAATACCTACAAGCCATGGGCTAACACTCCGGCCAGCAATTAAATAGTCGTCATTAGTCCCGCAGCTTTTGACGGTCGAAGCAGCTCCGATCACCACGAACACTAGCAAGAAGAACACAAAACTGGTGATAATCATGATCAACCGGTGGACTGAGCTAACCTGGTGACTGAAGCATAGAATCCTTAGGGACCCAAACTAGGAATGCCGTATCATGCG
>Ga0310344_10001377_pt1 | contig 18579 bp, 15 predicted proteins | sample HC15DNA20200_MG_FD_203801 | JGI IMG/M metagenome (GOLD analysis project Ga0310344, IMG submission 203801) | Marine microbial communities from station ALOHA, North Pacific Subtropical Gyre - HC15-DNA-20-200_MG | ecosystem: Environmental > Aquatic > Marine > Oceanic | place: Pacific Ocean: North... | reverse complement strand
GGAGGTCACTGACATAGTAGAGAAAGAGATGTACAGCTTTCTGGATCGAGGAGGTGATTCTATAACTCTTAGACCTGAGGGGACTGCCTCAGTTTGCCGGGCATATCTTGAGAATGGCATGCATAATTTGCCTCAACCTGTAAGATTATTCTATACGTCTCCGACATTTAGGTACGAAAGGCCACAAGCAGGGAGGTTTAGGCAACATCATCAGTTCGGAGTTGAGGCTCTAGGTGAGCCAGATTCGTACATAGATACTGAGATAATAGATATGGCATGGAAGTTCATGAGAGACTTAGGACTTCAGAATTTGAGGCTACTAATAAATAACATAGGAGATACTGAATGCAGGCCGCATTACCTAGATTCATTAAGAGCTTACTACGATAATCAATTAACTGTCTTGTGCAAAGATTGTAATCAACGGTTTTATAGAAATCCTCTTAGACTTCTGGATTGCAAGCAGGAGATTTGTAGTGAAATATCGTTAAACGCTCCACGTTCTGTTGATTATTTGTGTTCTGGGTGCAAATATCATTGGGACACCCTTATAGGGTATCTCGATAGGATTGAGTTGCCTTATTCAATTGAACATAAATTGGTACGTGGGTTGGACTATTACACTCGCACAGTCTTTGAGATCCAACCAGAGAATGCAGGGTCGCAGGGGACAATACTAGCTGGCGGGCGATACGATGGGCTTATTGAGGAGTTGCAAGGTAAGGCTACCCCAGGTATAGGATTTGCTACCGGTATAGAAAGGATAATACTTGCACTTAAAGATCAAGGAGTTTCGATTCCTGAAGAAGATCCTATTAAATTCGTATTAACCTATATGGGAGATCAAGCCAAGCTGGAGGCTGTTCATGTTCTATCTATACTCCATGAAGCAGGAATTAATTCCATAATGGCACCATCTGGGAAAAGTCTGCGTGCCCAAATGAGATATGCAAACAATATTGGCGTATCATATGTACTGGTTTTAGGAGACGAAGAGCTTGAAAATGGTAGCTTAGTATTGAAAGATATGGCCGGTGGTTCTCAGCGGACAATCGACTTAAGGGCTGTTGTCCAAGAATTATCCAGTATTTGATGTAGTCCTATAATTTCTTTATATAATTCGACAAGTCTTGTCCGATATCCTCTCTAGATATGCCGATTTCTATAGCTGCTTTAAGCATACCTAAAGGAGTTCCTACATCGTGTCTCTTGCCATCAATATCCAGCGCATATACAGACTCGTACTTAGTTAAGTCTGCTATTGCGTCAGTTAACTGTATTTCTCCTATTGCGCCGGGTTTAGCCTCTGAGAGCCGTTCCAGAATACCCGGTGTGAAAATATATCGGCCGATGATTCCATAGCTAGATGGGGCTTCTTCTGGGGCTGGTTTTTCTATTGCATTGCCTACCCGTAGTACATTGCCATCGACCTGTGTGGGATCTATTACACCATATTTACTGATATTTTCTGAACCTACATTTTGTACTGCCAATATACTGGATTCATGAGTGTGAAATATATCTAGGAGTTGTTGGAGCGCCGGTTTCGGTCCAAAAATCAAGTCATCTGGTAGTACCACTGCGAATGGTTCATCTCTAATTTCTTCTGAAGCACAAGCAATTGCATGGCCAAGACCTAATTGTTCGGTTTGTAATACAGACTTAATTCTGACTGTTTTGGCGATTTGATCCAATTGGGCTATTTGGGCAAATTTTCCTTCACTTGAAATACTGTTGCCTTTAGATTGACTTTGTTCGAAGTATTCCAATATTGATTCTTTGCCAGATGCAGTCACGATTATGATGTTTTCTATCCCGACAGACATGATCTCTTCCACCGCATATTGTATCCCTGGTTTGTCTATGATCGGGATGAGTTCTTTTGGCACAACCTTGGTTGCAGGTAGAAATCTGGTGCCCATACCTGCAGCAGGTATTATCGCCGTTCTTATTTTCAATTTACCACTCGTATATTCATATATATTAGGTCATGATTGTAGAATAGGGCCTGAAAATGCTATCTATAGGTATTGTAGTGTTCATTATAGTTTAGAGCTAGCATTATTGGGGATTTACGATTTTCTTGACAAGGATAATACCCTATGCTAATGTTCAGCCGCGTATCGGTATTTGGATTTATATTTAGCTTCCATCATAGGACTTAATTCGTTTTAAACTGACAAAGTGATATTAGCTGGGTGTCTTATGATTTTTCTACGGAGCATTCTAACATGTAACCAGCATTGTGTGCATTTTATGTGTAGGTAGATATGATAGACGGTTTTTCTGGTATGGATAGAAAGATAAAACTGATTGAGAACGCTAGAGAGGTTCTTAAAGATCATCATATAATAATAGCTAGTAATCGTGGGCCGATCGAGCACCAAGTCCTGCAAGATGGTAGGTTTAATGCTAGACGGGGTAGCGGAGGAGTTGTTACAGCCTTAAGCACTCTTACTGATAACTTGGAATTAACTTGGATCTCGAGTGCAATGGGTGAGGGTGATCGAAAGATATCACAACAGCATGAAGGTGAGTCCATTAAGTCAGCGATACACGGCCAAACTATATCACTAAGATATGTAATGACTCCACGCCGAGTGTATCATAAATTCTACAATGTATTCTGTAACCCACTTCTTTGGTTCTTACAGCACTCTATGTGGAGTTCTACACATACACCTAATATAGATGAAATTGTATATGATGCTTGGACTAATGGTTACGTTTCAGTTAATCAGTCTTTCGCTGATGTAATAATAGAAGAAGCTAATAAAACAGATAAAAAGAAATTGATAATTGTTCATGACTATCATCTATACCTAGCACCAGGAATGATCCGCGAGCGAATGACAGATGCTCTTATACAGTATTTCTTGCACGTTCCATGGCCAGACATGAATGCGTGGCACATGTTGCCTCAATCTATGCGAAAACCTATATGTGAAAGCCTATTATCTGCAGACATACTCGGATTCCAAACCACAAAGGATGCCCGAAGCTTTCTGCAGTGCTGTGAGATGTTTGTTGATGGGGCTAGGGTAGATTACATTAATAACACGGTGACATTCGGAGAGAATATTACTAGAGTTAAGGTATATCCATTATCTATAGATACGGATGAGCTTAGATCTATTGCAAATACTCCCAGGGCCAAGATTTCTGAAGACGTACTAAAGCAGTTACTTGTTGAAAAAAATATAGTTCGGATAGATAGAATAGAGCCGAGTAAGAACATAGTTAGAGGTTTTAGGGCATACAGTTTGATGTTGACGCGTCATCCAGAACTTATAGGAAAGGTGAAATTCCTAGCATTCTTAGTACCATCTAGGACCCATATAAGGCAATATCAGAGGTACATACAGGAAGTAGAACAATCTATACACGATGTGAATAATAAATTTGGTAATGATTCATGGAAACCGATCGAAGTGTTTTATGAGAATAATTATACTCAGGCTATCGCTGCGATGAAACTATACGATGTTTTGTTAGTCAATTCTATAGTTGATGGCATGAATCTTGTCGCTAAGGAAGGCCCAATTGTTAACGAAAAAGATGGTGTTCTAATTATATCTGAGACTGCTGGTGCTTATGAACAATTGAAGGCCGCATCTTTTTCTGTGTCTCCAACTGATATAGAAGGAACTGCTATGGCATTCTACAATGCTGTTACCGCTACCGAAGCTGATCGATCATCCTGGGCCGCATCGTTGAGAGATACTATATCTAATGAAGACATATTCGATTGTCTGAATCGCCAGATAGAAGATATAGGCCAGATAATCTGATACTAAATGTTTGCTTGTTTACTCAACGGGTTTCTTGCTAGGAAAACAAATACCATACCGACTATTAATGTCCCAATGAAACTCATGAATGCGAAGCTATAGTCACCAGAGACATCGAATACTAGTCCTGCATATATTGGTCCGAATACAACTGCTGGGATCGTAAAGAATTGTTGGAATCCCCTTATAGTAGCGTAGTTTGTTCTGCCGAAATAGTCTCCCACTATAGCAAAATATAGAGGTATCGCACCGCCATATGCTATGCCATATATGACCACGAACGTCCAAACCTGATTCATATTTTGTACTGAATCAAGGACAAAGATACCAACTGCCTGGAGCATGTAAGTAGCTATAAGGAGATATCTTTTATCTATATAGTCTCCTAGTATACCGAAACCAAACCTTCCTATAAGGCTAGCAAATACCATGCCGCCTAACGCTGCACTAGCTTGGGATATTGGTATACCTATATCTGTAAGATATGCAACTTCATGCACCACTACCGATGTCATCGTTAATGAACGAGCTGCTGAGCCGAGTAATAGCATCCAGAATGCATAAGTGGCTAGAGCTTCTTTTACAGAGTAGTCATAATTAGGGGTATCGGTGGATATTGAATTAGCATTGTTAACATCTTCTAGTTGTATGTCATTGCTATCTACTACCCTATTTGGATCTTCTCCATCAGGCAGGTATCCATACTCTTCTGGTTTATGTCTTAGCAGTAATGACATTGGGACTACGAAAATAAAGATTCCTATGCCAGCCATAATGGCAGCCGAACGCCAACCGAAATTTTGCATTGCTAACCCTAGTACGAATACAGTTATACCACTAGCACCAGCACCCAGGGAGAATATAGCGAAGGCCCTTGATCTTTTCTTTATAAACCATCCGTTTACTGCAGCCATGCTCGCATGGCTAAATCCTGTGTTATAGCCTATAGACATAATACCCGCATATAGTAAGATGAATACGACTAACGCTGAAATTTGGATTGGACCAACCGAAAAATCTGATACTAGACTCATTAATAGATAGCCTATACCGAATATTATTGCACCTATAACAGCCATTGCCCTAGGTCCAAATTTATCTACAAACCATCCAACTATAGGTGCCTCTAGGCCTCCCTCAACTCTCGATAGTGATACAACCAAAGCACCGGTGGCCCTAGCCCAACCGAATTCATCTATGAGGACTTTGTAGAATATTGGGAATCCGTAGAACCAAACTCCAGCGCCATATACATTTATGGCTGCCGCTGCTAATACTATATACCAGCCATAGAATATTTTGGGTTTTTTGCGATCAACGACTCTTGATGAGGGTGATGATGGGTGCTCATTGTCTTGTGACATCTTGGTTATCCTTTCCGAGATTGCGTTTCACAATACAATAAGGTGGTACGTTAATTACAGGAGATTTGATCCTCAGTTTTAATCCAGGTCATCATCATCATCATCAAAGTCAGGGTCTGACTCAGTAGGGATTGATTGGCTTCTCGGCAATGTTGCGGAGATGGATTCTCTGAGATTTTTCTTGGATGGCATAGAGGCTATAGATGCAAGCATATTTTTAACCTCTTTGTCTTTCACTTTGGCTAGGTCAAGTATTATGCCCTGTAACCCTGCTTCTCTGATTACACTTAGTTCTTGGTCGCTAAGCATTCTATTAGACGTAAGAAGTATTGGCTTTGTTGTTACGTCCCTTATGGATCTCATCCACATAATATCCCTTATAGATAGCGGCGACGCTTTTGTAATCCCAGAAACGACAATCCCATCAAGCGGGAGTTCCTCAACAGATCTGTAAATTTCTTCAGGAGTTGAGTCCGTTATTACGATCAATTTTCCTATATCTTCAGATGCTATGATCTCTGAGCTTACTTCTATGTCAGGTATTATTATAAAGTCTACTAGTTTTGAACTGAGCGAGTCTAGGTCTAGTGAGTCAGTAGCTTTTGGCCATATACCTACAACAGTTTTACCGTCTGCTATTGGGTCTGCTTCTATGGGATTGGATGCTATTGCTATATAGTTTATATCGGACTTCGAAAGTTTCTTTGGTTGATATGAGTTAACAACCCCTACTAGTAGTAGGTTGGGAGACTTGCTTTCAGCCCTGCCAGCGCCGAAACCTAGTCTTTGGGGAGTGGTTACCCCCACTTTTTCTAACTCTTCTATGAATTTGCTCATGTGCCTCCGAGCTAACAACGTAAAGACCAAACAAGATCGATCACCAAGTATAGTACTGGCAAATGTCTCGCTTGGTCTGTGTAGTACTAATATCTAGTCAGACGATGGGAGTTTACGCGGATCTTGCATTCCCATATCTTCGCCGCAGCAGAGAACTCCGCCTTCTCCGGCCTTTGTGCATAGAACCATGGTTCCACATTTTTCACACTGATATCTCTTGCCAAGTTGGTTAGGCATGATCACCTCTTTATAACAGTATATATATTCTATTTCTTTTGGAGTGCTTCGCCGCATGAGCAGCTAAGCGAACCGTCTCCACCCTTGGTAACAATAAACTCAGCATTGCAGCTTGAGCAGAAGTATCTCTTTCCTGTTTCGTTAGCCAAATTAACGCCCCCTAAATATGCTCTAGTCAGACATTATAATTACTACTTATACAAAGGTCAACATACTATGGTTGAAGGGCATATATACATAACTAATTATGATATAAAGACATAATTTACGTCCTCTGTTACTATTGTAAGTATGGCAGAATATTCGATATCAGATCCCAATCAGAAAACAAGGTTGCCGCACTGGTTCAAGGTTAAGAAGCCTGGTGGCATAAACTACTTGCGGCTGCAAAACTTGCTTAAAGATAGTGAATTGAACACCGTATGTGTTGAAGCAAAGTGTCCAAATATCGGGGATTGTTGGGACAGACTAAGTGCTACATTCATGATATTAGGGGATATATGTACTAGAAGCTGCAGGTATTGTGCAGTTACCACTGGGAGACCATATCCTGTAGATATGGAAGAACCTTCAAGACTGGCTCGTACAGTTAAGAAACTTGGACTCAATTATTGCGTTATAACCTCTGTTGATAGGGATGACTTAATTGATGGGGGAGCATCCATTTTTTCTGCTTGTATAGACAAGGTCAGAACAGAAACGAAAGATTGCAAGATTGAAGTGCTTATACCAGATTTCCAAGGAGTTGAGAAAAGCCTTAGGATAGTTTTGGGTGCTAAGCCTGATGTGTTAAATCACAATATTGAGACTGTAGAGCGAGTATTTCACTCAGTAAGGCCTAGAGGAAAATACTCTCAATCACTTGAATTGCTTAAGATAACTAAAAATATAGCTCCAGACGTTATAACCAAGTCTGGCATGATGTTGGGACTAGGGGAAGAATGGGAAGAGATAATGCAGACTATGGTTGATTTGAGGGATGTGGATTGTGATCTGTTGACCATTGGCCAGTATCTCAGACCTTCTAAGAAACATTTCCCGCTTAAGAAATTTTATACCCCTCAGGAATTTGACGTATTACGGCAAGAAGGGCTTAGACTTGGCTTTAAATATGTTGCCTCTGGACCACTGGTGCGCAGTTCTTACCATGCTGATGAGCAAGCTGCTCTGGCGATTCATTAATATTTCTCTGTTTGATTTGTAACCGTTGCTGGAAAATTATGTCAATAGTAGAAAAAAGCATATTCCTGTATAACGCGACTGTTATAACTATGGAAATTTCTATGCCTAGAGCATCTTGGGTCTACGTTGAAGGGTCTATTATAAGGGCTGTTGGTTCTGGAGCGTTACCTAAACATCTTATAGGTTCCAATACGCAATTAATTGACTGTCAGGGTATGACAATTATTCCAGGGTTTAATGATGCTCATATACACATATTTGCTACGGCGAGCAATAGCATTGGGGTTGATTGTGGTTACAATTTGGTGAGTTCTATAACTGATATAGGTCAAAGACTTAAGGAAAAGGCTGACAAGGTGACATCTGACGTATGGGTTAAGGGGTTTGGGTATCATGAATTTAACCTGATAGAGAAGGCACATCCAACACGATGGGATTTAGATAACTGGGTACCACACCATCCAGTTAGGCTAAGACATTCATCCGGTCACGCAATAGTACTCAATAGCAAAGCCTTGGCATTAGTCGGCATAGATAAGACTACTGCTGATCCCGTATATGGGGTAATAGACAGATTTGAGGATACTGGTGAGCCAACAGGTTTGTTATTAGAAATGAACGAGTATTTGGAGGGTAAAATACCGCCACCACATGAACATGAAATAAACAGAGGGCTGACTGATTTCAATAGAAATTGTATTCAGATGGGTATAACTTCATTACAAGATGCTAATCCGATGAATTCTCTTGAGGATTGGAACGCCTTTCTATCCAAGGTTAATGAGAAAATTATAGAACCTGATGTGAGGATGATGGTAAGCATAAATGCGGTAGAAGAATTCATTTCGGAAGGACTTCTATTTGGTAGTTCCGTAGGTTCACTGACATTGTCTTCAGTTAAGATAATGTCAGGCCTGACTACTGGAGCCTTATATCCTCCAACGGAGGAACTAGAGAATAAGATTAGATATGCTGGGGAGAATGGATTTCAGGTTGCTATACATGGTGTTGAAGCCGAAGTCAATTCAGAGATAGTTAGATTAATGTATAAGTCAAGGGCCTCATTTGGGATTCTAAGTAACAGGATTGAACATTTGTCTGAATGCCCCCCAGAATTAATTGCAGATATATATAAGCAAAAGATTACAGTAGTAACTCAACCTGGATTTATATATTACAGGGGAGATAAATATAAGGAAGAAATTCCAGTAAACAGACAGGAATGGCTATATAGGATTGGTTCCTTGCATAATGCTGGTGTGAAAATTGGTATAGGATCAGATTCCCCAGTCATTCCCATTAATCCAATGTATTCTATATATAGCGCTATAACCAGAAAGACTGCGAGCGGGAATGTTCTGAATGTAAAAGAAGCCGTATCTGTAGAAGATATTATAAAGATGTACACTCTAGGCAGTGCTTATGCGGGTAATGAGGATAAAATCAAAGGTAGCATAAAGCCTGGGCATAAGGCCGATTTAATAGTTTTAGATAGTGATCCGACGGTAGTAGACTATGAGCTAATAAAGAGTATCAAGAATGTCATGACCATTGTATCAGGTGAGGTTTTGTGGCAGGGGTGATGTTTGTTTAACTTACGACTTAAGTACGTCTTTCCATTAGATAACTCGCTAGGTTAATCAGAGATTCCCTATATGGGGAATCTGGAAAGTGGCTTACGCTCTTGATAGCGTTATCACAAAATTCTTGGGCAACTGAGTATGAGTCTTGTATTATAGAAGAATTGTTAATCATTTCAATTGATCTTTCCAAATATTTAGCACCACCTTTATCGAATAAGTCAGCGATAGGATTTTCATCTTTATACTTTTCTATAAGCATAATCGAAGGCAGTGTCAATGTGCCCTGAAGCAAGTCATTACCAACAGGTTTCCCAAATTCTTCGGCTGTTCCTGAAAAATCTAATATGTCATCTATTACCTGGAATGCCATGCCTACATTGTATCCATATTGTTTCAAGGACTGAACGTCGGATTCTGTTGCGCCGCTCAGTACTGCTCCAGATTCGGCAGATGTACAGAAGAGGGAAGCGGTTTTGTTATATATACGTTTCCAGTAGGGTATACGTCCTAGATCCCACTTATAGGCATCAAGAATTTCTGCTAATTCTCCGCTCGAGAGCTCCATTATAGTTTCAGAGAATCGCTTGATCACTCTTACATTATTAGTGTCACATACAAATGTAGCAGAAGTAGCGAATACATAGTCTCCAAGCAGTATAGCTATATCTTTTCCCCATGTGCTGCTTATGGTAGCTCGTCCTCGCCTGGTGTCTGAATTATCTACAGTATCATCATGAATTAGAGTAGCTATGTGAAGAAGTTCCACTGCGGTCGCCATTATGTGTGGATATTCATTATCATGAGGGTGAAACTTTGATGCTAGAAGAGTTATAGCTGGCCTAGTTCGTTTCCCTGGAGCCTCGAGTACATTGCCGAGAAGTTCTCCCAATGTCTGAAATGCATCTGAGGACACTTTGTCTCCGAGGTCAGATAGTTTCTTTTCTACAATTAATAGTTCTTCTTGTACTGGCTCGTAAAATTGTGTACTAGTCACGTCACTCCAATTATTTAGTCGTTATTCTTGAGTTTATCTAATTCGTTATCTACAATATCCTCTTCCAGCTTTTGATAAAGAGGAGTTGGGTCTTGAAGGAGCTGTCCTGGCTTTAAACCCTTGGTAGATTGATCCCAGTCCCAACCTAAATCATCAATATTTTCGCTAAAACCTAACATTCTGTGTAGTTTAACCGAGCTAAATGGTAGGAATGGATACATCGCTATCTTTAGTCCATTTAATATAGTCAAACCAACCCATAGGATTGTGCCCGTTCTTTCAATATCTGTTTTTATTGTTTTCCATGGTTGTTCATGCTCAAGATATCTGTTAGTTTCTCTGGCAATTTCCATTGCTGAATGGAGAGCCATCCTAAAATGGCACGCTGACAGATTAGATGATACGGATTCGAATAACTTCATGGCTTTCAACAACAAATCGTTATCATTTTGTGAAACATTAGATGGGCTAGGGATGATTCCATCGAAATTACGATAAGTTAATGTCAATATACGGTTGGCAAGGTTTCCATAGGTTGCAACTAGTTCGTCATTGTTTCGTTTTACGAAATCTGCCCAAGAGAAATCTGAGTCACTCGTCTCTGGCATAGTGGAAGATAGGTAGTATCGGAGTGCATCTGGATCAAAAGATGCTAAATAGTCTGGTAGCCATACTGCCCAGTTGCGGCTTGTAGACAGTTGTTGGAGTTCTAGAGTTAAGAATTCATTGGCAGGCACATCGTAGGGTAGTTGTTTGTTTTTATATCCTAACAACATTGCAGGCCAAATGATGGTATGGAAAGGTATGTTATCTTTTCCTATGAAATAGTAGCTCTTTGCGTTACCGTCCCAAAACTTTTCCCATGCCCCTTCATCGGATTGATATGTAGCCCATTCTTTAGAGGCAGATAGGTATCCTGTAACAGCATCAAACCAAACATATATTCGCTTATCTTCGTAACCATCAACCGGTACAGGGATTCCCCAATCCAAATCTCTAGTTATCGCTCGATCATGTAATCCATCTTCCAGGTAACGCCTAGTGAAATTCAACACATTGGGTCTCCAATGCGATTGAGGTTTAACCCATTCCAACAGATCATTACCGAAATTGCTTAACTTCAAAAAGAAATGTTCGGTCTCTCTTATCTCGGGTTTATCACCAGATATCTTGCATCTTATGTCTAACAGTTCCTCGGGGTTAAGTGGCTTACCACAGTTATCGCATTGGTCTCCTCGGGCATCTGGGTTATTACAGTGGGGGCATCGACCGTTCACATATCTGTCTGGTAAGAACCTTTTGCATGTGTGGCAGTATGGTAGGGCAGATGTGTCAGTGTAAATGTGACCATTCCGCCTAAGGAATTCGAATATCTCCTGAACTGTATCTCTGTGGATGTCTGTGCAAGTATTAGTGAAAAGGTCGAAAGAGATGCCTAGGCGATCCCAACAGTCCAGGAATTCATTATGGTATTTTTCCACAACTTTTGCGGGTGTAGTATTTTCCTCTTCAGCTCTTAAGGTTATGGGAGTGCCATGTTGATCGCTCCCAGAAACCATAAGTACTTCATTGCCGATCATTCTGTTATAGCGAGCGAATATATCCGCAGGTAGGTAGCAACCGGCTATATGTCCTAAGTGCAAAGACCCATTCGCGTATGGCCAAGCGACGCCTATAAATATATTTTGGGACATAAGGATCAGTAAGTTCCAAGAAAAATTTGTTTAATTCTATCATATAGGATTAGGGTACAGGTAGGTGCAACTAAGATATTGTTTTTCATAGGCTCTATCCTGTTTTAGTACTCTCCAGCCATATTCTGTATAGAGCCTTTTTTGATATACCGTGTTCTACTGATATATATTCCCTAGATTCCTTTACAGAGACGCCTGATTGTATCATATTCAACATGAGAGCCCTAGCCTGTTCTTCAGAGATCTTTTCTTGTGATGTATTCCCTTCTAGCACTATGGTAAATTCACCTATAGGATTTATGAAATAGTTAATAGCGTCAGTGATATCACCATAGAAGCCTTCCTCAAAAAATTTCGTCATTTCACGGAGGACAGTCACTTTTCGATTTCCTAATTTATCTCTAAGATATTCTAGGCTATCTATTAACCTATGGGGGGACTCAAAGAATACTAATGCATGGCGAAGATGTTCTATTTCCATTAGTATTTCGTCCCTTTGCCTTTTCTTTCTAGGTAGAAAGCCGAGGAAACTGAATCTGTCACCAGACATACCTGACAGCGCTATTGCACTTGTAACTGCAGATGGTCCCGGGATACTTATTATAGGAATGTCATTTTTAGAAGCGAAGTTTACTAGTTCACTGCCTGGATCGCTTATTATGGGAGTTCCAGCATCTGATACTATTGCAATGTCGTTCTCAGAGAGAGCATTGATTAGACTCGGTATCTTAGATGCCATATTGTTCTTATGAAAGCTGGTTACTGGGGTATGTATATTATAGTAGGTAAGAAGTTTTCGTGTGTTTCTAGTGTCTTCTGCTGCGATTAATGTTACTTCATTCAACTTTCTGATTGCACGCAGTGTAATATCTTCTAGATTTCCAATTGGGGTGGACACTACATATAGAGAAGGCATTCTTTTTTTATCTCTCAATATTTCTTCGATAAATGCTGGTATTAGAAAAATTTCTAGTTTTATTGATCCATCTTGAGCAATGCTAGAAATGCTTCTTGCGGGATCTCAACATTGCCCACACGTTTCATTCTCTTTTTCCCTTCAGCTTGCTTTTCTAGCAGTTTTCGTTTTCGAGTTATGTCTCCACCATAGCATTTTGCGAGTACGTTTTTTCTTAGTGCCTTTATAGTTTCTCTTGCTATAATCCGATTGCCAACGGCCGCCTGTAGAGGCACTTCAAACAGCTGTCTGGGTATAAGAGTCCTGAGTTTTTCTACTAGTGACCTTCCCCAATAGAATGCTTTGTCTTTGTGTATTATTACAGACAAAGCGTCTACGGGTTGGCTATTAACAAGCAACTCAATTCTTACCAATGGAGCTGGCCTGTATCCTTCTAGTGAGTAGTCCATTGACGCATATCCCTGGGTTCGAGACTTTATTTGGTCGTAGAAGTCAATAAGTATCTCTGATAGGGGTGCTTTGTACTCTAATATTACTCTAGGCTCGGATGCGACTCCTAGGTCTTCTTCTGTAGTGAAACTAGATTGCAGATATTCCATCCTTTTGAACTCTCCACGTTTAGCAGTCGTGAGTTCCATGATTGCTCCTATATATCTTGCCGGAGTCAGTATACTCAGTTCCAACCATGGTTCTCTCATCTCTGCGATAGCATTTATATTTGGTAGTTTCGTGGGACTATCTATTATTAGAGAGTTACCGTCTTGGGTTATTACCTCATATGCAACTCCCGGAGCGGTAAATAGTAGGTTTAGACCGTATTCTCTTTCTAATCTCTCCTGAACAATTTCCATGTGCAATAAACCTAAGAAACCACATCTAAAGCCGAAACCTAGAGCATTGCTGGTCTCCTGTTCAAAGGTCAGAGCGGAGTCATTTAATTGGAGTTTTTCTAGTGCTATTCTTAATGCTCCGTAATCTTCTCCATCCGATGGATATAATCCGGCAAATACCATTGGCTTTAAGGGTTGATAACCTGGTAGTGGTTCTGTGGCAGGGTTGGATGATATGGTTATGGTATCTCCAACTCGACATTCGCTAACATCTTTAAGGCCAGTAGCAATGTAGCCAACTTCGCCTTCATACAGTCTATTGACCTGTTGAAGTCTTGGTTTAAAGACTCCGACTTCTAGAACATCGCCTCTCGAACGCGTTGACATCATCAACACTTGGTCACTCTTTGATATAGAACCTTCAAATAATCTTACATAGGCAACGACACCCTTGTAAGGGTCATATGACGAATCGAATACTAATGCACGTAGGATATCTGACGAAGATGCAGGGCAGGGTACATCTTTTACTATCCTTTCCAATAGAGATGGAATACCAGTACCATCTTTCGCCGATACATATATAATCTCATCTTCCGAGAAGCCGAGTGTCTGGACTAGTTCTTGAGCAACCCTTTGAGGTTGAGCGAGAGGTAGATCGATTTTGTTTATTAGCGGTATTATGGTTATGTCGTGTTCCATTGCCAAGTATATATTCGCAAGAGTTTGTGCTTGTATACCCTGAGTAGCATCTACTACTAGAAGAGCCCCTTCGCATGCTGCTAAAGCTCTGGATACTTCATAGCTGAAGTCGACATGTCCTGGAGTATCTATCAAATTCAATTGATATTCTCCATCGTTATTTGAGTAGCTCATCCGTACTGCTTTTCCCTTGATGGTTATCCCACGTTCCCGTTCTAGATCCATTTGATCCATAACCTGTTCGGTCATTTCTCGGGATGACAGAGTGCTAGTGGCTTCTAGGAGGCGATCGGCCAAAGTAGATTTACCGTGATCTATGTGAGCTATTATGCAGAAGTTTCTTATTCGGCTAGTGTCCATACTACGTCAATGGTAACATAGGCTATATATGCCTACAACCTTGCAGTTAGTGTATAAGCGGACAAAATAAAGAGGGTGTGCCGTCTGGCACACCCTCTTTATTATTTACTCTAAGCGTAAGTTATCAGACTTTGATGCATGATACGAAGTGTCCTGGTGATACCTCCCTTAGGTCAGGCACCCCAATTTCGTTACTGAGACCAGGTGAGTGGTTTCCGCTACAATCCCCATCTACTGCGACCGGGCAGCGTGGGTGGAACACACACCCAGATGGTGGGTTGAGAGGGCTCGGTACATCACCTTGAAGAACTGTTCGCTCTCGTGTGGCTTCCACTATAGGATCTGGTATAGGGACGGCTGACAGAAGTGCTTGAGTATAAGGATGTAGGGGGTTCTCGTAAAGCTCGTTTCTGTCTGCTATTTCGGCTATTTTGCCCAGGTACATAACCACGATTCTGTCACTTATGTGCCTTACAACTGATAGGTCATGAGCTACGAACAGGTAAGTCAAGTCGAATTGTTCCTGCAGCTCTTCTAGCAAGTTGATCAACTGAGCCTGTATGGATACATCTAGTGCTGATACAGGTTCGTCGCAAACGATGAAGCTTGGACGTACCGCAAGGGCTCTAGCAACACCGATTCTTTGCCTTTGTCCACCACTAAACTCATGAGGGAATCTGGCACCCATATATGGGCTAAGACCAACTACGGTAAGGAGTTCATCAACTTGATCCTTAAATTCGGCTCTGCTTCTGGTCATTTTGTGAACGACCAGTGGCTCGCCAACTATATTCCCTGCACTCATGCGTGGATTTAGTGACCCATATGGATCTTGGAAGATCATTTGCATTCTTCTGCGCATGGCTCTCAGGTCTCTGGCAGCCATAGTTGTTAGGTCGTTGCCTTCGAATATCACATTTCCAGATGTTGGTTTATATAATTGAAGCATAGTTCGGCCAACAGTTGTTTTGCCACAGCCGCTTTCCCCAACCATACCTAGAGTTTCCCCTTTATGTATCTTGAAGCTTACATCGTCTACTGCTTTGACGTCTGCTACCTTCTTCTGGAACAATATTCCAGCGGTAACAGGGAAGTACTTCACTAGGTTTTGAACGTCTACCAAAACTTCATTGCTTTTTGTAGTCATATTTAATCTCCTATGTTCCTATCACGGATGCCCCTAGTGTGTCTGAAACGAAGCAGGCTGCTGTATGACCGTCTGCTACTTCTACCAACTCTGGTATTTCTGTAGCACACTTATCTATTGCGAACCTGCACCTTGCCCTGAAAGCACACCCTTGCGGCAAGGCGATCAGATCTGGAGGCTGGCCTTCGATTGGAATCAGTTTCTCTTTCATAGGCTCGTCTAACCTAGGAACTGAGTTAAGTAATCCTACCGTGTACGGATGCCTGGGATTCTTGTATATCTCCTGGGCAGATCCTCGTTCTATTATTTTACCTGCGTACATAACATTAACCCTGTCAGCGTATCTCGCAACTACTCCGAGGTTATGTGTGATTATCAGGTTTGCTGTGCCATATTCTTTGCCTAGCCATTGCATGAGTTCCAGTATTTGAGCTTGGATAGTTACGTCAAGCGCCGTTGTAGGCTCGTCAGCTATGAGAAGCTTTGGATTGCAACTCATGGCCATTGCTATCATAACTCTTTGTCTCATTCCACCGCTGAACTGGTGAGGGTAATCTTTTAATCTCGTTCTACCAGCCGGTATCCCTACTAGCTGGAGCAGTTCGGCTGCTCTGTCCTCTGCTTGCTTCTTATCGTATCCCATGTGTAACTCTATGGTTTCGGTAAGCTGTTTACCTATAGTTAGCACTGGGTTTAGTGACGTCATTGGCTCCTGAAATATCATAGCCATGTCTTTGCCACGTATGGTACGCATTTCAGCGTCCTCTATCGATAGTACGTCAGTACCGTTGAATATAGCTTCTCCGGCGACGGTTCTACCCGGCTTTTGTATAAGTCGCATCAGTGAAAGCGCACTTACACTCTTACCGCAACCACTCTCACCTACGAGACCTAGTATCTCACCTTCTTGTAAGTCATACGAGATACCGTCTACGGCCTTAACAACACCTTCTGGTGTGTAGAAGTAGGTGGCCAGATCCTTTATCTCTAATAATGTAGCCACTTGCCCCTCCTTCAAGGTGGTCTATCTTGACCAAGGACCGATTCAGATTATTGGTTGTCATGTTAACACAGGTTAGCCCTATGTTCTAGGTCTTTGCCTATCTCTTCCTGGGGAAGAGGAGACTCGAACTCCTACGCCTCTCGGCACATGATCCTAAGTCATGCTCGTCTACCAGTTCCGACACTTCCCCTCGAGGACTGTACATGACCCGCACAGGACTTGAACCTGTAACCCACTGATTAAGAGTCAGTTGCTCTACCAATTGAGCTAGCGGGCCGTATTCTAGTTCGCCCTATGCGCCAAATTAAGTCGCAATCTAGCATGTCAGGATACTGGTGTCAAGGGTTTTAATATCTCAAAACTAGATATGGACTTAGCATTTTGATAAAGTCGGAATGTCATTGCCTTGTATGCCTGATAACCTATATATATAATTCTTTTTGTGAAGATATCTGATGTAGGTGAAAATACACTAATTGAAATCATCCAAGATCTGATTTCAAGCTCTGAGAGTAGACCTGATTTTCGGCGACAGGAAAACCTCATCTTGGGCATTGGAGACGATGCAGCTGTTTGGAAAACAGAGTCAGGGTTGGAAATAAGCACTACAGACACAATGGTTCAAGGGGTACATTTTTCCTTCGCTTATTCGTCCTGGTATGACATAGGATGGAGGGCAATGGCTAGCAATCTTAGTGATATAGCGGCTATGGGTGGAGCACCTCTGTACGCTTTGATCAATATTGGGTTACCCATTGACACGGATGTAGATAATGTAAAAGATTTGTACAAAGGTATTTTGGCTGTTGGAGATAAGTATTCCGTCAGGATAGTAGGCGGGGACTTAGTAAAATCTCATATTATATTTATTACTATAGTAATTATAGGAGCTAGTAGCCAAAATCTGATGCTTAGATCTGAAATGAAATCTGGAGATGTAATTGCTGTTACTGGTAGTTTGGGTTCATCAGCTGCGGGCTTAAGGGTATTGTCTGGAGCATTGACTAATAATTCAGAAATGCATAAATCTATAATTGATACTCATTTGAGGCCAACTCCTAGAATAATTGAGGGGCAAATATTGGCAGAAAATGGAATCAGGGCAGCAATGGACATAAGTGATGGATTGGTAATAGATTTAAACAGGCTATGCAATAGTAGTGGTGTGGGGGCTATAATTCATACAGATAAGATACCAACAGATAGACGTCTACAGAGTGATTTCTCGGGTGAAGAGATACTTGGATGGGCTCTAAGTGGTGGAGAGGATTATGAGTTATTGTTTAGTGGGCCAGAGAGCATAGTTCTATCTGTGATTCCGATGATGCCTTCAGGTGCCACAATTATTGGCGAGGTTTCAGGCTTTAATGTTGGAAGGGTAAGTGTATTGGGTCCAGAAAATAAGCCTATCAAATTGAATGATAAGGGATGGGATCATTTCAAGTTATGAGTGAGCTGCAATTTGTTAGTAAAAGTCCTGAGCATACTAGAAGTTTGGGATTTATAATAGGTAAGTATTCCCAACCGGGTGATGTCGTGCTTCTCAGTGGCGATTTGGGTACGGGTAAAACATGCCTGACTCAGGGTATAGCAGACGGAATGGGTGTGGAAGGGTATGTCAGAAGCCCGACTTTTGTACTGGTTACAATCCATCAAGGGAGAATACCTCTATACCATATGGATTTGTATAGGATGGATAGTTCGGCAGAAGTGATAGATCTTGGTATAGACGAATATTTATATGGGGATGGATTGTCTGCCATAGAATGGGCAGACAAAGCGATAGAAGTATTTCCAGAGCCTTATCTTCTAATACAGCTTAGCCATTTGGATGAAAATGCTAGGGATGTTAAGGTTACGCCACTTGGTACGAGATACGACGATATTATTAGCCGTATAAAAGACGATATGATAATTTGATATGCTCTATTGTCAAAAA
>Ga0310344_10001376_pt1 | contig 18583 bp, 13 predicted proteins | sample HC15DNA20200_MG_FD_203801 | JGI IMG/M metagenome (GOLD analysis project Ga0310344, IMG submission 203801) | Marine microbial communities from station ALOHA, North Pacific Subtropical Gyre - HC15-DNA-20-200_MG | ecosystem: Environmental > Aquatic > Marine > Oceanic | place: Pacific Ocean: North... | reverse complement strand
GAATTGCTAATTAATCTTATCGCCGGGTTCAAATACAAAACCAAACAGCTGTTGTGAATAGATCAGGATATTAGGCTAAATCGGGAATAGCAATCAAGCCACGCAGAGTGAAGGCCGTTCTACCGCCCAAACTGCAGGCCTCTCAAGGTTTTGGAAAGCGCCCGTTTGTTATAACGGACAGCCAGTTCTGAATAGTCGGTCTAATTCGCGCAATCAAAATCAATGCCGGCAGCGATAACAGGAGGGCGATCCACATGATGGTATCAGATACAAGAATGAAATCCCCAAACCAAACGCTTGCTGTAAGCCAAGGTAGACGGGCAATCATCGCGGTTAACCAAAGCTTCCGAATCTGTATCGTCGTAAGGCCGGAAAAAAGAACAAGAAAGTCGAGGTTCATTAGGAAAAAGAACAGGCCCCAGACAACCGGGGTTTCAATATTGAGGAAGGTTTCCCACCTTTTCCAGGTACCGGGCCGGACTAACCAGTACACTAAGGGTTGGCCAATTCTTCGCGCTACGTTTAATGAAATTAGAGCTCCAAGGCCAAGCCCAAAAATCCCGTAAATCAACGCGGGAAAAAATCCGAAGGCCTTACCTCCTAATGCTGCTACAAAGGGAGTCGGTATGATAGGAACTAACGCAGTGAGCAAGAAACCAGCGATGTAATACAGGGGTGCAAGCCAACCAGTGTTCGTAATAAATTGAGTTAACGCTTCGGTCACAACCAGTTATTACTCCAAAGAGTGGATTAGTAGGGTTAAGTTCACAGGTTTTATACTCTTAACAAGGCCCCGTTGTGTAAACATGGACGGAAGGAGTCTCCGTGAACAACCCACTTTACCCTATGAAGATAGCTCGGACGTTAAAACCGCGAATATGGGGTGGGCCGCGGTTGCAAGAATACTTAGGCCTCTCGGCGGCATCTGAATTCAATGTGCATGGGGAGTCTTGGGAGATGTTTGAAGAGAACAAGATTATTAACGGGTTTTGGGCTGGTCAATCGCTCAGAACGGTTAGCGAAGAGCTAGGATCGGATTTTCTTGGATCGATCAGCTACAACCGTTTTGGCAAGAAAGTACCGCTGTTAACGAAGTTCATCTTTGCTGGACAACCCTTATCAATTCAAGTCCATCCAGGCGATGACTATGTAAAGGCCAACGAGCTCCAGCAAGATGGTTTTGGTAAGGAAGAAGCATGGCTCATAATCGAAGCTCAACCCGGGGCAAAAATCATACGAGGATTCCAAAATGGAACCAAGCTTAGTGATATCAAGAAGCATATAGAAGGAGGTACTCTTGAAAGTATTTGTCAGCAGGTCGAAGTGTCCGCTGGTGATGTGATTCTGAATCCGCCGGGAGTTGTACACGCTATTGGGGCTGGTATTCTTCTGTTCGAAATCCAACAGGCAAGCGACCTCACATACCGCCTGTATGACTATAATCGGCGCGACAAAAACGGCAATTTGCGTCCCCTTCACGTAGAACAGGGCCTTCGTGTTATCGATTTGGAACCAAGAGTCGGTTCCAAAGTAATTGCAAAGGCAAGGGAAGATAGTTGGGTGGAATTGGTCAGAACGAACAATTTTGTTCTGACCAGTAAGGAACTCTGTGGTGGGAAGAATACCTATGTTCATAAGTCCCAGAACAGTTTCGAAATAGTTACAGTCATTGATGGGAAAAGTCAGCTGCGGTCAAGCGGTTCAGACGTGACGAGTTTAAGCCAAGGAGAATCTGCTATTCTACCGGCTAAATTCGGGGACTACCAACTCCAAGGTCTTGGCAAAATCTTAAGAGCCGGCCTTGAAATTTAGGTAGTTGCGGTCTAGATAGAATCCAAAACCTATGGCGGGACAAAGCAAAGCATCGTGAAGACTGTTTAGTCTATAGTTAAATCCAAACGGATACGGCACTTGTTTCTATGCGTGAGTTGAACTTGGCTCGCTTTCTTCTAAATCCGGTACGGGGTCAGTGGTTATTGGAGCCCCGGAATTTAACAACACCAAATCTAATACTTCCCCAAAGGCCTCCACTGTAGTTATTGTAAGGTCTTTAAGAATCGGCTCCGGAACGTCCTCAAGATTAGGCCGATTAGCTTCAGGAATTATTACGTGATTAATGCCGGCTTGATGGGCTGCAAGGAGTTTTTCTTTTATGCCACCAATGGGAAGGACGCGTCCTGATAGGGTTATTTCACCGGTCATTGCCACATCACCACGTACAAGCCGACGAGTTAAAGAGCTAACCACCGCGGTTGCTATTGCAATACCGGCGCTGGGACCGTCTTTGGGAGTCGCTCCCTCAAGTACATGTACGTGGAGATCTTTTGTTTCATGAAAATCAGCAGAAAGTTGAAAATCGAGACTTCGATCACGCAGATAAGCAATTCCAGCGTAGGCACTTTCCTTCATTATGTCTCCAAGTTGCCCAGTGAGGTGAACTTTTCCTTTGCCTGGTACAGATACCACTTCTATATCTAGAGTAACTCCCCCTACAGAAGTCCACGCTAAGCCGTGGCTAAGACCCACTTGTGGTTCGGTTTTAATTTTTGCTTCTGGATAAGGTGCCACCCCCAGGATAGCTCTAATTAGATCATTTCCGATTGACTCGGTGCCTTTCCAAGAATTCGTCAAATACGACTTTGCGGTCTTACGGGAGGCCTTAGCAAGTAAACGATCCATATTCCTTACACCCGCCTCCCGAGTGTATTCTGTAATTATCGTCCGAATAGCAGCATCTTCAAAGGTAATTTTGTCGGTAAGGCCATGAGATTGAATTTGCCTAGGAATACGGTAACGCTTAGCTATTTCAAGCTTTTCGTCTAATGTATAACCAGCAATCGTAATGACCTCCATTCTATCCAATAATGGTTTTGGAATGGCGGTCAAGGTATTGGCGGTAGTGATGAACATTACCTGCGAAAGGTCGTAATCAATTTCTAAGTAATGGTCTATAAAAGCATTGTTTTGTTCGGGATCAAGTACCTCGAGAAGGGCAGCAGCTGGGTCTCCGCGAAAATCTGCTGCCATTTTATCGATTTCGTCTAATAGGAACACTGGATTTCTCTTTCCGGCAGTTTTCATTCCCTGTAGGATCCGGCCGGGAAGAGATCCTATGTAAGTACGGCGATGGCCTCGGATTTCCGCCTCATCTCTGACTCCGCCTAAGCTCATCCGAACGAACTTTCGATTGAGGCTTCGGGCGACTGATTTTCCAAGACTGGTTTTACCAACCCCAGGAGGGCCTACTAAACATATCAGTGGCGCCGAGTATTCGGTTTCGGGGCTATCTTTGGTCAATTGCCTGACCGCTAAAAACTCTAAGATGCGGTCCTTTGGTTCATCCAGGGCGTAATGATCCTCGTCAAGGATTTGTTCTGTATGAGCTATATCAAGCGTCTCTGCATCCTCTTCGCTCCAAGGCAGATCAAGAATTGTGTCGAGATAAGTGCGGACGACAGTAGCCTCAGGCGAACCGTTAGGCATTTTCTCGAGGCGGGAAATTTCTTTTAACGCCCTCTCCTCAGCATGCTTAGGTAATTGTTTCTTACTCACTTTAGCTTTCAGGTCGTCAATTTCAGATTCCTCATCGCCGCCAAGTTCGCGGTTAATTGCTTTTAACTGCTCTCGCAAAAAATATTCCCGCTGGTTAGAATCCATCTGTTGTTTAACCCGGGCACTGATTTGTTTCTCTGTATCGAAACGGTCTAGGTCTCTGGAAAGGAATGCGTAGACAAGTTCAAGTCGCTTAAAAGCACGCGGTTCTTCCAGGATTTGTTGCTTTTCAACCACTTCCCAACTAGCATATTTTGATACAACGTCAGCCAAAGCCCCAGGATCTTTGAGGTTCCGAAGGTTCTCTAAGTGGAAGGAATCCAAACGAAGATTTTTATTCTGTTGGGCATAATCTGAAAAAGCACTTTTCGTTTCATCCATTAGGACGTCACGAGTTTGTTCGTCGGCATCAGAAGGAATTTCTTGAATCGTATTAAGTCTCGCCCGAAGAACCATTCCCGGCAAATATTCAATAACTCGAGCACGTTCTCTTGCTTCGACTAAAACCTGAAGGGTGTCATCAGGCAATTTTATTACCTGCTTGATAACACAAAGAGTCCCAACCTCAAAAAGATCGCTACTATCAGGGTCATCGTTTCGCGAATCTTTCTGTACGATTAGTAGTACTCTATTGTCGCCTTCCTGTGCTTCTTCTAGTGCTCGTTTTGATTTAGGTCGGCCGACATCGATGTTTTCTAAAGTACGTGGTAGTACCACCTGACTGCGAAGTGCGATTACCGGGAGTTCCCAATCCATAAACTAAGGTACACATATAATTGGCTTTCTGTCAGTAAGATGGCTAACTGCGCGGTACGAGAGTCGGTTGGCAGCTAGCCTAGCGGTAGACATCGAATAACGGTATTCGTTCCCCGTATTCTGGGATTGTTACTTTCCGACCATCATTTCTTAAGAAACTTGCAAACTCATTCATCGCTTCATTTTCTCCATGTACTAGGTGGATATGTGCTGGGCCGACCCCACCGAGCCAGGTAAGAATATCATCCTTGTCGGCGTGGGCAGAAAAACCACCTATAGTGTGTACTGACGCCCTAACAATAATTTCCTCACCGAAAATACGTATCGTTTTAGCGCCATCGACCAGGCGACGACCGAGAGAGCCTTTAGCCTGATAACCGACTACTACCAAACTAGATTGGGGTTTCCAAAGATTGTGTTTAAGGTGATGGACAATTCGCCCACCAGACATCATTCCAGAACCAGCAATGATAATAGCGCTTCCTTTAATTTTATTGAGGGCTTTCGAAGCATCGGTTTCTACCGTATAAGATAAACTTGAGGGTTCAAAAGGATCTTCGCCAGATGCAAGACGAGTCGCAACCTCGGGTCGGAATTCGTTCGCACAGGTTTGGTATAACCGAGTCATCTTCGTGGCCATTGGCGAATCCAGAAATATCGGGATTTGTGGCGCTGCTTCATTGTCCATAAAGTTCTTCAGCTGTAACAAGACACCTTGAGTTCTCTCCAATGAAAAACTTGGAATCATAACGATCCCACCAAGTCGCACAGCTCGGTCGACAATTAATTGAAATTCCTTGCGTGTCGCATCCCGGCTTCTATGGGTTCGGTTAGCATACGTTGTTTCTACGATGACGGCGTCGCACTTCGGGGGAATCGTGGCGGGAGCCTGTAGACTGCTTTCGCGATTACCTAAGTCCCCCGAAAGAATAATGCGTCGGTCGTTTATGTCGAACTGTATCCAGGCGCTCCCGAGTATGTGGCCAGAGCTATGAAATGTGACTTGAAGATTCGTCCCTATGTTAAAAGGCTTGCCAAAGTCTACAGGTTGGGCGAAAAGGGATAGGGCGTGATTCACGTCATTTTCGTCGTAAAGAGGCGATTCTACTGTCTGTTCACGACCTGAGCGCCGAGCTTTCCGAAAGCTTCTCTTGTAATCTTCTAATTGTATTCGAGCTGCATCTCGAAGGATTATTTCTACAATTTGCCTTGTTGCGTGGGTGGCAAAGATTGGTCCTGAGAAACCATCTCTGACCAATTTTGGAAGCCTCCCAACATGATCTAGATGACCATGTGTGATGCATACGGCGTCGAGAGAGCTTGGGGAAAATGGGAAGGCAGTTGAATTTCGTTTCTCGACAGACTTAGGTCCCTGGAAAAGACCACAATCCACCAAGATTTGGGTCGTTTGGAAATCTAGTAGATGGCAACTTCCGGTAACCATTTCGGCTGCACCAGCACTCATTAGGTACATAAACATTTCTATTGTAATCCATGGTGGTAGTTAGAGGGGACCCTTTCGAAGTTTGGCTACAAAAAACCCATCCACGCCGTTTGTAGGAACAATATAAGTTCCCTCCCGATATACTAAATTACGTAATTTTTGGGGGGGTAGCGACTTGTCTACACAGAAATTTGTCTTTTGTGCAAGAAAGTTTGAGATTACCCCGATACCTTCGTCTGGAGTTAGGCTGCACACCGAATAGACCAAGGTACCTCCTGGTAGCGTGAGTTCTGACGCTCTATCAAGGAGCAATGCTTGTAGTTCGGCCAAGGAGGAAACTTGTTTCGAATTGAGTCGCAATTTTATCTCCGGGTTTCCTCGCAGGGTACCGGTACCAGAGCAGGGGGCATCAAGGAGAACTTTAGCCGCGGGCTTGAGGTCTGGCTGATTAGAAAGATCAGCTATATGTTGATCTGCGTTAAGTCCCATTCGCAACAAATTGTCTCTAGCGCGTGAAAGTTTAGAACTACTTTTATCTACGCTTACGACTTGAGCACCGAGAGTCGCTAGGTGAGCTGCTTTGATGCCATTTCCGCTCGCTAAATCAAGAACTAAATCTCCCGGTTTGACATCCAAAGCATGAACAGGATATCTAGAACTCGGGTTTTGGGGTTGAACTAAACCCTCACGGTACGCCAGGAGTTTGTAAAGAGGAAGGGGAGAGCGGATGGCTACGGTGTTTGGTAGAGGACCCTCGGTTACTTTGCACCCTTCCTTAAGTAAACTGGGGACAGCTTTAGCGCCCGTTGTTGCAAGCCATAAAGGACCTGGTTTAAGCATGCTGAGAGCTGCATCTTCAGCTGCATCAGGTCCCAACGCACTGATGAACGAATCGGCAAGCCACCCTGGCAAACTCCATTTAGTTGGTTGTTCTAGGTTATTAGGCACAGCAACTGATCGCAATACACCATTCACTAAGCCTGCTAAAGGTGGCGTAAGCCTCTTAATAGTTTGTACCCACTCAAAAACGGCTGCGTGGCGAGGGGTTCCGCGTATTAGTATCTCGTAAGAAGCCATAATTAAACCGCTATATACGATTTTGGGTAGCCGTTTGGGTGCCCGTAGTCTTGGGGTTAAACAGGCCTCGAGATAAATGAAATTCCGTAGCGTCCCGTATAGGAGGTCAGTGATAAAACTTCGGTCTCGACGAACACCTATGTCGCGCAGGTGTTTATTCAACAGTGGAGTGGCGTAAGCTCCTTGGAATACTTGCTCGAAAAGTTTTAACGCGATCAAACGAGTCGGAGTTCCAGATTCACTTTTTGATGTTTTTTCGTGGCGTGGAGTCAATGTGTATCCTCGATAATTTTCCTGGAACATAAAAATGAGTTAAAGGGATCAAGTACAGTAACACGACAGCTATAGCCTTTCCAGAGGAAACTGGCTTGAGATTTTAAGGTGTCGTAATGCGTCCCAAGTAACCGTTTTAGCCCAGAAAAAATTGGTTTCACCTGTGCCAAGCCGTAACAATTAAAGCATATCGCGGAAATCTAACAGTGAACGAGTTTCATTAACAGCTACCTTATTCATAATAGTTAAAAGGAAAACCAAAAAGTCTCTAAACTGAAAAGCAAAACAAAAAATCCAAAGCCAGCTTGAATTCGAGGTGAAAATTCAGAGTGATTGCGTTGGGTTAGGCTGAGCAAGGTTCACGCAAAAATAGGCTAAATAGGGTAAAAAACGATACCCATTAGTTGCTTCCGACTAGAACCACATAACTTCCAATTGGGGTTCCGATACTAACTGAGCTTGACACCGTAGAATAGCACTTCGTATACTCCCAGCCAGTGGTTGTTTCGCAGTATTTACACGGTATTCCTTTAGATCTATTACTATAGGGTAGGGGTTGGCTAGCTTAGGTCAGCGGTATCGACCTTAAGCGTCGACCCCGTCAAGAGAACTTGACGGGGTTTTCGAGTAGTTGGTCAGAAATACGGAGGAGCAAATGAAAGGTTCGACTGCACTACTAAAAGCGCTTGAACGGCAAGGCGTTGAAGTGATTTTCGGCCATCCTGGCGGCGCTATTTTGCCAATTTACGATGCTCTTTACGACGAAACATTAAAGCACGTACTCGTGCGCCACGAACAAGCCGGAGCTCATGCCGCTGACGCCTATTACCGTGCTAGCGGTAAAGTGGGCGTCGTATTTGCTACCAGCGGACCCGGCGCTTGCAATTTAGTGACTGGATTGGCTACGGCCCATATGGACTCATCTGCAGTCGTAGCGGTCACAGGGAATGTTCCCTTGCCGCTTATAGGTACGGATGCGTTTCAAGAAGCCGATGTTTACGGGATTACTGGACCAGTAACCAAACACAATTATCTCATCAAGGACGTTAACGAAATTCCACAAGTCGTCGCCGAAGCTTTTTATATTGCAAGTACTGGCAGGCCGGGACCAGTACTTATTGATATCCCTAAAGACGTTCAACTTGCAGAATTTACCGGAAGTTTTGATGTTGAAATAGAACTTCCTGGCTATAAACCGACAGTTGCTGGGCACTCTGGACAAATCAAAAAGGCTGCCCAGGCAATACGTAGCGCCAAAAAACCAATCATGATGGTCGGCGGAGGCGGTCAGACCGGCTATGAACAAGTCATAGAGTTTGCTGAAAAGACAGGTATACCAGTCATCACTACCCTCATGGGTATAGGCGCCTATCCATCCGGGGCGAGTCAAGCTCTAGGCATGCCAGGCATGCACGGCACGGTCACCGCGAATAGGGCTATAACTCATTGCGATTTGATTCTTGGGGCCGGGTTAAGGTTCGATGACAGGGTAACTGGAAAAATTAGCCGGTTTGCACCGAACGCAACAATTGTACATATCGATATTGATCCTGCCGAAATCTCGAAGTTGGTCAAAGCCCATGTTCCAGTCGTGGGCGATCTTAGAGAAGTATTACCACGTTTAGGAGAGTTAGTCGATTGGTTGGAAATAGAAGAGTGGTGGCAAACCCTTTCCGAGTGGAAAGGGCGCTACCCTGAAAGGTTTAAGCAGGACAAGCCACTTGTTTCTCAAGAGGTTATTCAAATGTTTCGGGAAGCTACGGGAGGGGATTGCGTTGTTACTACTGAAGTCGGTCAGCATCAGATGTTCGCAGCTCGATTATTCCCAACTAATAGGCCAAGAACCTGGATTACGTCGGGTGGGTTAGGTACCATGGGGTTTGGATTACCCGCAGCTATAGGTGCGTCTTTCGCTAGACCTAACGAGGTAGTGGTTTGCATAGCAGGGGACGGTAGCGTCCAAATGAATATTCAGGAGCTTGCAACAATATTCAAACACCAATTACCAATCGTAATTGCGATTTGCAATAACGGGATGCTCGGAATGGTGAGACAGTGGCAAGAGATGTTTAGCGCTCAACGCTATAGTGAAGTGTATTTAGCTGATTCTAATCCCGATTTCGCTAAGCTTGCCGAAGCCTACGGAATCGATGGGTACAACATTTTCGATCGGGAAACCGCTGCGGAAATTGTTCCCCAGGTCTTAGCAAAGGGAAAACCTGCTGTGATGAATTTCGTAGTCTATGAGTCAGAAAAAGTTTTCCCGATGGTTCCTATGGGCGCAGGGGTAGACGAAATGATTATTGGTGATCAGGAACCAGAGGAAAGTCCAGTTGAAAGTAAAAAGGTTAAAAGTTGATGAACCAGCACATCATGAGTGTAACTGTTCGCGACAAACCAGGCGTGCTTGTCAGGATTGCCGGGTTGTTCGCACGTCGCGGCTTTAATATTGAGTCCCTTTCGGTTGCTCAATCTAGTCGACCGGGACTGAGCCGGACTACATTCGTGATAAGTAGTCAAGATGAGTCGATTGAACAGGTTGAGAAGCAGCTTCAAAAACTTATTGATGTAGTGAAAGTCATCGACCACACTGAATCAAACTATGTCGATCGGGAATTGATGTTGATTAAAGTAAGAGTAGATACGCCCGACGATCGCGTGGAAATACGGCAGATAGCCCAAGATTTCCGAGCTCGAATTGTCGATGTCGCCCGGGAGGGTTTGGTTTTTGAGGTAACTGGTGACGAAGGTAAGTTGAGAGCCTTCATTGAACAAATGCGCGCGTTCGGTATTATTGAATTGATTAGAACAGGTCGTATCGCTCTTACGCGGAGCGGATCTGATGCTGAAACGAAAATTGATCGGGCCGAAGCGCCCTAACTCGGAGGAATGGCTTAGAATGGCTACAATTTACTACGATAGTGACGCGAACTTAGAGCATCTTAAAGATCAAACCATTGCAGTAATTGGTTATGGGTCTCAAGGACACGCCCATGCACTCAATGCCAAAGATTCAGGATTGGAAGTAATCGTTGGCTTAAGAAAAGGATCAAATTCCTGGGATGAGGCTGAATCTAAAGGCCTAAAAGTTGTAGAAGTAGCTGAGGCAGCTCGCCTTGGTGACCTAGTTATGGTGTTGCTACCAGACGAGGTCCAGAGGTCAGTGTATGAGACAGAAATAGAACCTCATTTGGAAGATGGTAATGCTCTGCTATTCGCCCATGGATTCAATGTACACTTCGGACAAATCAATGCTCCAGAGGGTGTCGACGTGTTCATGATCGCTCCTAAAGGTCCTGGACACCTCGTACGTCGTGTATTCACCGAAGGTGCCGGTGTGCCCTGTCTGCTAGCCATTCAGCAGGATCCGTCGTCTACTGCCCATCAAAGGGCACTCGCGTACGCAAAGGCTATCGGAGGTACTCGGGGCGGAGTTATTGAAACAACATTCAAAGAGGAAACCGAGACTGATCTTTTCGGAGAGCAGGCGGTCCTATGCGGTGGGGTCACTGCACTCATGAAATCAGGTTTCGATACGTTAGTAGCCGCAGGTTACCAACCCGAAGTTGCATATTTTGAGTGTGTTCACGAAATGAAACTTATCGTTGACCTCATCTATGAAGGCGGGCTAGAAAAAATGCGGTTTTCCGTATCGAATACCGCAGAATACGGCGATTACGTAACAGGGTCCCGTGTCGTCACGGAACAAACACAGGCAGAAATGAAACGCATATTACAAGACGTACAGGCCGGTGTATTCGCGAAGGATTATCTGACCGATTTTCAGGTTGGTCAACCGCGGTTAAAAATGGGTAGGCGCAATACTGAGGAATCCTTATTAAGTAAGGTGGGTAAGCGACTGCGTCGTATGATGCCCTTTATCGGTGATTAAGGGCATCACAATACTCGGAGGCATGCATGATGAGGGGAAGCTAGCATGACCTATATCAGGATTTTTGACACAACTCTGCGCGATGGTGAACAAACTCCGGGAGTCGCTCTAAACACCGAACAAAAGATTGCGATCGCTAAGCAATTAGCCAAACTCGGGGTTGATATTATTGAAGCTGGGTTTCCCATCGCAAGCGAAGGAGATTTCGAAGCTGTTCACCGGATAGCCAGTGAGGTGCAAGGCCCAGTGATATGTGGTCTAGCACGAACGGCTAATGAGGATATAGAAAGGGCTGCTGAGGCTCTTAAGCCAGCACCTAAGCGCAGAATTCATGTGTTTACTTCCGGCTCCAAGATCCACTTGGAACACATGCTTCGGAAAACCGAGGATGAAGTGTTGGCGACTTCTGTGGAGAGTATCCGGCTTGCAAAGCAATACACTGAAGATATCGAATTTTCCGCGCAAGATTGCACGAGAAGCGATAGGCAGTTTTTATACGATCTTTACGGGGAGGCAATCGCTGCGGGTGCAACTACGATCAATATTCCTGATACGGTTGGGTACGGGATGCCACAGGAGTATGCGGCCCTAATAACGGATATCATCAAAAACACACCGGGTGCCGAAAAGGTAGCAATCAGTACCCACTGCCATGATGATTTGGGATTAGCTGTAGCGAATTCACTTGCTGCTGTCGGGAGCGGTGCTAACCAGATAGAATGCACGATCAATGGTATTGGGGAACGTGCCGGCAATACCTCTCTTGAAGAGGTTGTTATGGCGTTAGATACTCGGAGAGATCATTGGGGTCATGAGCACGGGCTAGATACAAAAGAGATATACAGGGCATCAAGAATGGTGTCCATGTATACAGGTACCTTAGTACCGCCTAATAAGGCAATAGTAGGAGAAAACGCCTTTTCCCATGAAGCAGGAATTCATCAAGATGGAGTGTTAAAAGCTATAGAGACATATGAAATCATGAGCGCGGAAACGGTCGGTCGGGACCCAGGTGTGCTTGTGATGGGTAAACATTCCGGTAGACGGGCTTTCCGACAGACGCTAATTGATCTAGGGTGCAACTCCCTCGAAGACGACGAAATAAATTTGTTGTTTCGGCAGTTCAAGGATTTATGCGATCGAAAGCAAACCGTCACAACTGAAGACATACAAGCTTTGGTTGACGCTGAAACGAGTCGCGTTCCAGAAGCCTACCGGTTGGATGCCGTCCAGTTTCAATCCGGTACCCATATGACGCCCGTAGCGACGGTTCGCATTTCTACCGATACTGGGATATATGAAGAAGCTGGAACTGGCGATGGTCCTGTCGATGCGATTTATCGGGCGATAGAACGAATTGCTCAAGTACCGATTCAGTTAGAAACTTACGAAATACGGAGCGTTGGGAGCGGGAAGGATGCGCTAGGGGAAGTTACAATACGGGTTATCAGCGAAGGGGTTACAGCTCAAGGTCGTGGGCTCTCCACTGATGTGATTGAAGCTTCGGCCCAGGCATACGTTGATGTTCTCAATAAACTCGTGGTGGGAAATAGTCGTTCGTTGAAAAGATCTTCTGGGGTTGGGACACCTTAATTTACATCTGTTTTTCGGGAAGTATAATGTGATCGAAATTTATGATACGACGCTTAGGGATGGTACGCAGGGTCAAGGGATTGCGTTTACTAGTGCTGACAAAATTGCAATTGCCCAACGGCTGGATGCCTTCGGAGTAGATTTTATCGAAGGCGGGTGGCCAGGGTCGAACCCCAAAGATATGACGTTTTTCGAGGCTATGAAAGATGTCCCCATCGAGCGTGCGCGCCTTACGGCTTTTGGTTCGACTAGCCGGAAGGGCATTCCTCCTGAGGAGGATTCCAACCTACAAGCTCTTTTAGAAGCAGGTACCCCTTTCGTGACCATTTTTGGTAAATCGTGGACTCTTCACGTTACGGAAGCGCTTCAGACGACTCTTGATCAGAACCTGGATATGATTCGTAAATCGGTTGCTTTTATGGTTGATCAAGGGAGAGAAGTCATTTATGACGCGGAACACTATTTTGATGGGTGGCGGGCGGATTCCGAATATGCAGATCAAACCCTAGAGGCAGCCGTGGAAGCCGGTGCGAGACGCCTCGTATTATGCGATACAAATGGGGGTTGTTTACCTTCTTTCATCGAGAGTAAGGTGCGGAGAGTAGTTAAACGATTTCCGGCTCTTTCCATAGGAATCCATGCCCATAACGATAGTGAATTGGCTGTAGCTAATTCACTCTGTGCAGTTGAAGCTGGGGCAAACCATATTCAAGGCACTATGAATGGCTACGGCGAAAGATGTGGAAACACTAATCTCATCAGCGTATTGGCGAATCTAGAGCTTAAAATGGGTTTCGAGCAACCCCAAAAACTTAAAAACCTAAGAGAGCTTTCTCGGTACATCGATGAAAGGGCCAACCTGCCCCCTAGTGCGCGGGCTCCTTATGTAGGAGATGCAGCATTCGCCCACAAGGGAGGGGTTCATGTTTCGGCGATCAATAAGAGACCCGAGACCTATGAACATGTTGACCCGGGCTTAGTTGGAAATATGCGGCGGGTGTTGGTATCGGACCTTTCGGGGCGCGCTAATGTTGTGGCCAAAGCCTCTGAATTAGGAGAGCGACCACTTGATGGTGTGGAAGCTACTAAAGTCGTAGAGCGTATGAAGGAACTAGAAAATAGAGGCTATGCGTTTGAAGGAGCTGAAGCTTCGTATCATCTGATGGTCAGAAAAGTGAGGGGAGATCATCTACCGTTTTTTGTCCTTCATGGTTATACAGTAATCATAGATCAGTCGGATATCGATCGCGAACCTCGGTGCGAAGCCAGTATAAGAATTGAGGTGGGTGGCCAAGCGGAACATACTGCGGCAGATGGGGATGGACCTGTAAACGCTCTCGCGCGGGCTCTGGATAAGGCATTGATACCATTTTTCCCTTGTATTTCGGAACTTGAATTGGTTGACTACAAGGTTCGCGTTCTGGCTGGGGCTGAGACTGGTACCGCTAGTGTGGTACGAGTGCTTGTAGAAATGTCGGATGGGGCTCAGCGGTGGACCACCGTTGGGGCAAGCACCTCTATCATTGAGGCTTCGTATGAAGCCCTTATTGACGCTATAGAATACAAACTATTGAATGAGGGAGTTGCCCCGCCTATAAATTAGTCTCGATAACTTAAATAGGATGCGGGTGAATTATTATGGCAATCGCTACGAACTCAATGGAGTTGATAGGGCTATCCTGATTAAACTACAAGGACCGATTTAGCAGGTAAATCACATACTCTTAAAAACAGTTAGCAAATGGTCGTTCGGTTAGTTGCCCTAAATTACCGGTTCGAACGATGAAACGGTACCGTCTAAAGAAGCCACATAAACCCGACCCGATGTGATCAATGGGCTTGATTGAATAGGGTTGGCTGATATTTGCTCTGAAAAAAGTGGCGATCCAGTTCGAGCCTCAAATCCAAGGAGCTGCCCCGTTTCGGTAGGTACATAGAGGACCCCTCCCGATAGGACTGGGGTAGCCGTAACCGGTCCAGGTAAGGTCGTTTCCCATACGTCCTCCCCGGTGGCTAGGTTTAAACAATGGAGGTCCTTTCCCCAGGAAGCAGAAAAGACTAAACCATTCCACGCTGCTGGAGATGACCATAAAGCCCCCTCGAAGTCATAACTCCAGAGAGTCTCACGGGCGTGTAAATTGAATGCGTGAAGAGCACCATTGGCTTCAGATAAAAGAATGACTCCGCGGTAACCCAAAGGACCAGCTTTCATTGGGCCGACTTCCACTCGGAAAACCTCAATTCCGGTATTGGGATTTAAACAATGTAACCACCCATTGCTAGTCGTTATGAAAAGAAAGCCTTCGTGGAAGATTGGAGAATTTAGCGGTACAGAGGGTAACGCTGTTTCCCATAGGGTGTCAGCGGTATTTAAAGAGCACTTAACTGTGCCATCAGATTTAGCGAATATTAGCCGATCGCCCAATGGTAGGAGTCCACACGTATTGTCTTCAAACTTTTCTATATAGTTTCCGTCAGGCCAGGAGTGCGTTTGGCACCTACCATCTCTAAGTGGGATGTATAGATTCCCATTATAGAGTTGGGGTGGAAGATAGACTTCGTCAGAGGTGGGAATCGATAAATGTAGTTCACCGTCAGTCAGCCGTAGTGAAGTCAATTTATCTAGTCGTTGGCCAACTAAAAGATGGCCGTTACCTATAGCGAGACCAGAGGGCCATTGTGGACCAGAATCTAACTTAATTGACCAACGCTTAGCTAAGCCTATGCCGACCGGTGGTCCATCGGGGAAATATGCTTGCCTTGATGGGCCACCAAGATATAGTGACGCTGAATCGGTTAAACATTGGCGTCGGATAGCGCGAAGTGCATCAGCAACAACATATGAAGACCCAGGGCGGGCTGATGGGGATTTCTCTAGTAAGTTAGCAATTAGTTGGCTAAGAGACAAAGGGATGGTTGGGTTAACCTCGATTGCGGGTATTAAGTCAGTGTAAACGTGGTGGTAAAGAACGGCTTGGTCGTTATCCGCGTCGAATGGGGTGACTCCCGTAATCATCTTGTATAAAACAGCTCCAAGGGCATATAGGTCGGCCTGAAATCCAGTAGCGGTACCTGTAGCCTGTTCAGGAGCCATGTAGTGGGGGGTGCCTAGGGTGAGGCCAGTTCGCGTTAGGTTTTGGCTCGTTTCGGTCAGTAGGACCAATCCAAAATCCATCACTTTCGGTTGTCCTGAGGCGGTTAAAAGTATGTTTCGGGGAGTTAAATCTCGGTGTACCATTCCAAGGCGATGTACGTATCCCAACGTATCGGCTACCTGGATAGCCACCGTTAGCAGACCCTCTAGTTTTTCTGGATTGGTTTCTAAAGGACCGAGGTCAGTGATCGGGCCGCCAGTAACCAATTCCATGACAAAAAATACAAGGTCAGATCGGCCTAAATCAAATATACTTACTACTCCAGGATGGTTTAACTGAGCCAGGGCACGTATTTCACGCCTAAACCGACCGCTGTCAGCTTCTGTTAGGTGGGGCCTAAGTACCTTAAGGGCAGCTTCGCGTTCTAATACCTGGTCACGTATTCGAAAGACATGCGCCATCCCGCCCTTACCAAGAAGACCGAGAATTTCGTAACGATCGTTGATGAGATCGCCTGGATTAAACATCTATCCTTCGGGACTTAAGAAGCTTCCTCGTCGATAGTGTTGACAAGGTTAGGTTCCAAGTCTCCTGTTTCAACGGCTCGGTTCAACATTTCAATACCTAGACGGACTACCTCGCTCTTTGAGACCAAGCGCTCGGGATTGGATAATTGGTAAGCAGTTTTCGTGAGCATGGAATCTTGTTCTTCGGTAATAACCACCTGAAGTCGTTTGCTTTTGTCGCGTTTCGGCATATAGAAATTTCTCCTAGAACAAATTTCGGTTGCTATTCTGGACAAAATAGGTACCCGTATCGAATGTAACTTGTGCAATTGACCTAATATTAGCATTAGTCACAACATCGGGACAAACACCTACAAGATTGAGGGGATTGGTGTGAGTACTATGTGTAAAGGGGAAAGGGTGCCATAATGTGGAGGCTTGGTGAAAAATGTGTGCATGTTGATCAGGCTTGCCTTCGGCATAGCGATAAAACGTTAAGTGTAATTTAATTTGCTTCCCCTAATCGAGTCAATCTATATGGTTTATGTCGTCAGTCGTGGATTCTGATAAACAATCGAATCAGGCCAATTAACTGGGAACCATGATTCTTAATGAGTGGTGACCAGTAGCACCGTCGGGCAAAGGTTTTCGCCGAGTTGGTGTTTGGATTAAACCTGAACCATCGGTTGCCCTTACTGTGACAGCGTGACGACCTGATTCAGCTTCCCATGCGTAGGTCCAACGTGTCCAAGAATAAGGATCGGATGGGAATTCTAAGTGCGCCTTTTGCCAAAATATTTCGTTGCCTATAGAAACTTCTACGCTCGATATTCCTTTTAAGCCAGCGAAGGCAATTCCACCTATCGCGGCTTGGCCGTTGGGTAATATCGTAGCAGTCTTTGTATCGATCCGGCTCATTGTTTCTACAACAGCCTCATCACTCCAGCCCCTGGTCTGCCAATACCCAAGATAGTCAGTAGAGGCTAAGTTGATAGATTTTACCCATTTCACGTTCTTGATACCGTAAATTCCTGGTATCAAGATCCGGACGGGATAACCATGGTTGCGCGTCAAGGGGTCGCCGTTATGCAGAAAGGCCAAGATGGTTCCGGGGTTTAAAGCCGCGTCCAAGGGAAACGAATCGCTGTAATTATCAGCGGCCCTAGCCACTACTTCGTTAGCGTCATTTTTCACTTCTGCGATTTCGAGAATCGTTGCCAATCTAACCCCCGTCCAAAGGCTGTTTCCTATTAGTGATCCGCCAACCGGATTAGAAATACAGATTAAACCGCTGGGTCGCTCCACTGAAGGGAGAGCTTTAAGATCGTCCAGAGTTAGATCCAAAGAGTTTTTAACCCTTCCAATTACTTTTAGGGTCCAACTATTCTTCGATAGCGACGGATTGAAGATATTTTTCGAAACCTGATAATGCTTTTTTGTGGGAGTTAATCTTTCGGAAAGCCCCTTTACCCCTTTAAGAAAACCATCTGAGAGGGTGTTATCAGCAGAAATCTTCTGTAGGAACGTCAAGCCGGATGCAGAAACAAAAAATGCAAGAAGGCCTAAGGAGGACTTACGGATAGCCTGTCGCCGGTTTGGCCGAAAGGCTTTAGGTTTAAAAAGAAACGCAGGGAAGATGAAAATGAAACCTAATGCACCCGCCCAAAAATGACTTGAGAGCACTGGGAAATAGAGGTTGTTTGGTGACAAACCGAAAAATCCTAATCCCTGGAGCGGCAGTAGCACAAGACCTGTCGTGGAAATAGCAATAGTCGAATAAATTATGGCAGTTCCCAAATAACCGACAAATCGGCACATGGTTTTTTGGAAAAGGCCAATAAAAAAGAAAAATAAAAGGAAAATGAGTACCGCCAGGCCGTAGAGGATGTACTTGGCGGAGCGATCGAGGGAAAAAGGCAGGTTGTGGATTAAGTTAAAAATAAAAGGAATACCCAACAATCTACTAAGTAGACTATAAAGAAAATCTGGTGGTATTGGTGTAGCGAAAAAGAATCTTACAATACCCATCACAGATGCCATTAACAAGCTTGCGGCAAGGCTATATCGGAGGTTTCCAGTAGAAAATAAATGCATTGGACGGTTCTTATTAATTTTCCTGAAGGCTCATTAATAGGCTTGGAAGCCTAATCTACGCCGTTCGGCTTTTCGCAGTCCTGCTTTTTATTGGTCGGATTGTTGATCGGTTGCTTTTCACGGGGCTTTATCGAATATTCTGGCGGATTGTGAGAGGAATCAATTTTATTATCAGGTAGGTCTAGTGAAAGGTCACCATTCCCCGAAGGAGAAACCTCTGGTTTGTTGACAAACGATTGCTTATAAAACCCAGATTGCTCGCCGTCAGTTTCATAGGATCCCAAGAAGGAAGAACCAGCGG
>Ga0310344_10001375_pt1 | contig 18597 bp, 16 predicted proteins | sample HC15DNA20200_MG_FD_203801 | JGI IMG/M metagenome (GOLD analysis project Ga0310344, IMG submission 203801) | Marine microbial communities from station ALOHA, North Pacific Subtropical Gyre - HC15-DNA-20-200_MG | ecosystem: Environmental > Aquatic > Marine > Oceanic | place: Pacific Ocean: North... | reverse complement strand
GATTACGCAGCAAAAATTTTGATGTCGTGTCCCCATTCGATTTGCGACAAAAGACAAGTCATGAATTAGTGGATCTTCTTGAAAATCCAAATCGCTGGCTGCGTCAAACCGTTTTGAGAGTGCTGGCGGATCGAAAGGATCCGTCAGTAATAACGAGACTGCAGCAGGTGTTACGTACCAGAGGTGGTCAGTTTGCTTTGGAGGCACTGTGGGCGCTGAATGCATCTGGAGGATTTGAACCACATATAGCTCGAGAATTACTCACACATGAAGATCCCCATGTGCGTGCTTGGACCATTCGTCTGATTGCGGACCAGCGAGATATTCCTCTCGATCAGTTAGAGCAGCTGGTTGAAAGGGCCAGATATGAACCGGAACGTCTGGTCAGGAGTCAACTGGCTAGCTCCGCACGCCGTCTGACTACTCCGGGAGCTTTGCGCATCGTCAAGTACCTGCTTCTTCGTCCGGAAGATTTAGACGATATTCATATTCCGTTGTTGTTGTGGTGGGCGATTGAAACAAAGGCGGAAACGCACCGTGAAGAGATCCTGACCTGGTTTGAAGAGCCATCGCTTTGGGCTGCGCCGATGATCCGCAATCACATTCTGGGACGTCTGGTCCGTCGCTATGCACAGAAGGGGTCGAGACAAGATCTGGTAACCTGTGCGGCGTTGTTTCGAATGGCACCCGATTCAGAGTATTCTGAAAGGCTGTTGGCCGGATTGGAAACGGCATTTCAGGGGCGCCGTTTAGGAAAATTGCCACAACCGCTGATCGAAGTACTTGCTAACCTGGAGAACCGTTCTACGGTACTTGGTATTCGCCAGGGACAAGCTCCGGCGGTGGAGGAAGCGCTGCGTGTTCTTGAAGATGAACACGCTGATTTACAGTTGAAGCAAAGGTATGTCGAGGTTTTTGCGGAAGTGGAGCAGCCTGCCTGTGTCCCGGTTTTGTTGTCGATAGCGCGCCATAATACATCGCTTGAGTTGCGACAAGCTGCGATTGTTTCGTTGCAGAGTTATGAAGACAGCCGCATTGCTCCTGTGCTGGTAGGGTTACTGAGTAAGACGGATCAAGCAGTGATAGATCGTGTGCTTACCACACTGGTCAGTCGAACCGATTGGGTCCGGCAACTGCTGACGGCTGTCAGTCAGACGGACAGCTTGGTGGATCTGATTCCGGATGACATCGTTTCAAGAATACGTTTGCACAATGATCCGGGTGTTTCCAGATTATCAGAGAATATCTGGGGTCCGATTCGTCGGGCTAGTTCAGAGGATCTGCAAACCAGGATGGATCAACTGGCTAAGGTAATTCTGGATGGTAGAGGAGATCCTTACGCAGGAAAGGCTCGTTTTGTACAAAGATGTGCCAAATGCCATTCTCTGTTTGGTGTCGGTGAACAGGTTGGGCCGGATCTTACGAGTTACCAGAGAAGGGATTTACCGAATATGCTTCTTGCCGTGGTCAATCCAGATGCTGAAATCCGTGAGGGTTATGAGAACCATCTGGTAGTTACCGATGATGGTCGAACACTTACGGGTATTCTGGTAGATCAGGATCTGCAGACGATCGTAATTCGTGGTGCGGATGGGCAGGTTTCTACCATGTCACGAGAATCGATTGATACCATGGAAGTGATGAAAGCGTCCATGATGCCGACAGGTGCCCTGCGGGATCTGACAGATGAGCAGATACGGGATCTGTTCGCTTACCTGAGAAGTTCGCAGCCTCTGAACGATTAAGGTCGGATAGCGCGAGGCGAGCCGGCGTGAAAGCTTTTAACGGGTGTTTTGAGCAAAACCAGTTGGATGAGAGCTTTGAAAAGATAACGCTCCTTGGGGTGTCCGTGTCTTTATAAGCCGGACCGTGTGCCTCATGATGAAGGCTTTTGAGGACGCTAGTGAAGCCCTCTGGTTACATTCGTAAATACTGGAAATAAGAGAATTGGGATGACCGGAAGTGGAAAGGAAAGCGACGTTTCGCTCGCCTTGCCAGTTACATCCGATCCTATGAGTTAGACTGGTATATGGGAAACTGCTCAGAAACGATGGCCACAATTTGAGCATGGATTGCCTGGATTGATCCGGAAGCAGGAATCACCGATATTTTGTCCGGTTGCTTAGATGCTTCATGGAGAAATCCTTCTTGAACACGTGAAAAAAAATCAGCAGGCAGGGATTCCATGCGATCACGTTCTGATTGCAGGCGCTTGCTCGCTTGATCATAGGGCAGGTCGAGGATGAAGGTGAGGTCGGGATTCAGCCCGCCAGTTGCGATGTGACCGATTTTCCATAGTTCGTCTATACCCAGTCCACCTCCATATCCCTGGTAGACGACATTGGCCAGCAGATAGCGATCACTGATGACAATCTGGTCAGCTTCGAGAGCCGGTCGAATAATTTCGGCAGTTAGTTGGGCTCGACTGGCCATATAAAGGAGCATTTCAGCAGAACGGTCGATGTTTTCGGTGTTCTTGGATAAAAGGATGGAACGCACTTTTTCTCCGAGTGTGGTACCGCCCGGATCTCGGCACACAATTCCGGGATGTCCGTTTCGAGAGAACCAGTCCAACAGCAGCTGACACTGGGTGCTTTTGCCACCTCCGTCGATTCCATCCAGAGAAATAAAGAGACCATCTGCCATGTTGAATGCCTGTTAGAAATGTATGATTGTCCGAGACAGTCGATTGCTTGTTGTTCGATGCGTTATGGGCTTGTGTCAGGGAGCAACGGTCGTTGCAGCGCTGTCTGCAATTTCGATCGTTGCAAGGAGATCATCGGGTTTAACCTGTGTGTCTTCAAACGCGTGGATTTCTTTTAAATGTCCGGTTGATGGTGCCGTAACATCGAATACAATCTGGCCTACAAGCAATTCCACCAGACGGTCTCCCTGAAACAGTTCGTCACCCACATGAGAGTGCCAGAGGCATACGGTAATGAGGCCGTCCTGATCTGCGCCAAGTTCCGGCACACGAACATCTATTCGCATTTCCTACTCGATATTCACTAGGGCGGAATCCGGATCAGTATCCCTGTTCAGGGGACGTTCATCCGTGAGGGAGGAGGAGGCCATTTCATCTGCATGGTAACTGGATCTCACGAACGGGCCGCTTGCAACACGGGAAAATCCCAGAAGGCGGGAGAATTCTCCCCATTGATCAAATGTTTCAGGACGTAAATAAGTCTGGACAGGTAGATGTTTTTTGGATGGTTGCAGGTATTGTCCCAGGGTCAGGAAATCACAACGCATATCTCTTAGGTCGCAAAGGACGTCCAGAATTTCTTCGCTGGTTTCACCGAGTCCGAGCATTAATCCGCTTTTGGTATGAATTTCCGGATTGCGCTGCTTGACTCTCCTGAGCAGCTCCAGGGTGCGGCGATAACAGGCTTTACCTCTTACTTTGTCGTAAAGGCGTGGCACGGTTTCTGTATTATGATTGAAGACGTCAGGCCTGGCATCGATAACCGTGTTTAAGGCCTCCCAATTACCTAAAAAATCAGGTGTGAGAATTTCAATTGTTGCAGTGGTGCGGTTTCTGAGCTGTTCGATACAGGCTACAAAATGCCCAGCACCGCCATCCGGAAGGTCGTCCCGTGTTACGGAAGTGATAACGACATGTTTGAGACCGAGGCGAAGTGTTGCTTCGGTTAGTCGTTCCGCTTCATCATCTTCAACGGAGTCCGGGCGGCCGCGTTGAACGGCACAAAATCCGCATGGTCGCGTGCAAACATTGCCAAGAATCATGAAAGTGGCTGTTTTCCTTGCATAACACTCGGGTCGGTTCGGACATTTGGCGTTTTCACATACGGTTTCAAGTCGGAGATCGCGAATAAGCCGATCTGTAAAATGTTGTGCATTTCCTCGTGGAAGTTGCCGGCGCAGCCAAGATGGAAGTCGGCGTTCAGTTTTCTCTACGGGAAGGGTGCTTGATGCGGTCAGTACGGGGAGTAAGTGAGAGGAGGACAGTTGATTCATCTTATCCAGTTTGTCGAACCAGTACGGTTTGGGATTGTGTGGATCGTAACAGGGAATGTCCCGAGTAAAGATGGCAATCTGGGAAATTCAGACGGTTTTGTATGTTGCGAATGATGGATTCTCGCACCGAGTCCATACGTATCTGACGAACTTTTTCCGATGCCATAGAGCTGATACGGGGCAGTAAGGAATCTCTCTGGCCCAGTGGTTTGGTTAACTTTTGCAGGAACATGTCTGGCATGACATTCACGTAACATCCGTGATAACTGATCCAGTCTTGAACAGAGAATCCCATGAAAGCTAGGGGACCGTGTTTTCCTTCAATGACCGCATTCTGGTCTGCATGATGAGTTGAGATTTTGAATTCTTGAACAAGGTCCAGGAGACTTTTTCGGATGCGTTCAGTGAACTCACTTAGGCCCCATCCCAGCCTTTTGATTGGCATAATCGGATAGACAGCGAGTTGTCCTGGAGCATGGACAATCGTGCCACCACCACGATTGATCCACTGAACGGGTAATTGGCGGGAATTCAATTCTTGTTCGTCACACAGGATATCACCCCTGCTACCCCGACGACCCACTGTGATTATCGGAGGATGTTCACAGAGCAATAGATGTGCGTGCCGATCTTTTCGCTCGCCCAGTTCAAATGCAAGTCGACGTTGCAGGTTGAGACAGGTATTGAAATCCGCAATGCCCAGCAAGTGAACAGAAAGAACCTTTGCGGAGGATTCGAAATCAGTATGAGTTAAAAGACGACCTGCCATGGTAAATAATTCCGTGAAATCAGGAGATCATTCCTGACCCAATTTGAGTATTAAAGAGGTGAGTGGTTACTTTCATAGAAAAGGGCAACAACGCCTCACCCCTTATCGATAATTTACCAGTTTCTGTGATGCTGCGACAAGGTAAAATCGCTGCTTTCAGAATGACATAAGGCTGTTAATGAAGCGAGGTTTGTGTGCATTGTAGAAATCTGGTTAATTGTGAAAACCTGCTTTTCAGATCGACAGTCTGTGTTGCAGGTGAGCCAGTATTTCCTGCTCCAACGCAAAGTCTCTTCCTATCTCAATCCAACCTTCGTCAGGGGCATTTTCGGTGATGACTTCCTGTTTATCGCGTAGTTCAGGGTTTGATCGAAACATTGCAGTGCCAGAAGTGGCGCGTTCCGGTTGAAGTAGGTCTTCCAGTTCTTTCCGAACTTTAATGTCGAGGGAATAACCCGTTGCGTTAGCTGAAATCTGGATGACAGCCTGACGGCGAATCGTTTGAAAAGTACCTTCCAGTCGCTCTTCAAAATTAACTGCCTCATGATGCCACGGTTCTAGAAGAGTAGCTCCGACTTTGGGGAGCGTAATAATTTTTCCATCGGTGCGGTTTTCTTCTGCAATTACAAAGTAATCATCAAGGACATCTATCGTTTTTTCCCACAGAATGTCATAACTTCCCGCCGATATCCGGAGAGGATTTTCTTGCATGGGAAGCGAATTGCTCACACATCCGCAGAAGAGTATAGAGGCAGTGAGAACAAGACCGATGTCGCGCACAGAAGAAATCTCCTGAAATGGCCCTGATGTGAAAGGGCGATCGGGTATGCATGTGGAAAGGGAGGGGGCATGAACACGGTGCGATAGTCTGCCAAGAATGGCATTTCAGGGCAAGAGGAATCAAGGGAGGTGGAGGGTTCTATTTAAGGGTGAGGGGCTGTCTAGCTGACGGGAAATTGTGATGCAAGTTTTGGCTATGAATCCGACATGGCACTTGATGTTTTCAAGTCGGGTACCAGACGGATAACACAATTCATTTCTAATGGCAGCTCAGGCATTGGTCGCTTGTTGAGGGACTTGCATTCTTTGAAAAGTGGAAGTCATGTACTTTTCAAAATCCGGGAGATGCTTATTTGAAATCTTTGGGGCGCCATAATGAGAGTTGCTTTCCAAGTATACGTTCACTGAATTGTGTCCACGTGTGAATGGGTAATTCTACCTGTGCTGTAGTAGCCGTCGGAAACCGTTCATATGTACCCACCAGGGTTTCGTATAAGGACTCAATACCTGGATTGTGGCCGATTAATAGGAGAGTTCCTTTGTCGGAAGGGGTCTGATGAATTACTTCAATACAGGTTACAGGAGAGGCAAGATACAGTTGGTTAAGAAATTCAATATCGTCGGTGAAATCAATGGATTCTGCCACAGCCACAGCTGTTTGACGTGCTCGTTCTGCTGTGGAACAGACAATCCGGTCAGGAATGCGAGCGTGTTTTTTTATCAGTCCTCCCATCATGGGAGCATCCCGGGTACCGCGGGAATTAAGGGGGCGATCATGGTCTGGAAGGTCAGGCGAGGTCCAACTCGATTTTGCATGACGCATGATTAAAAGGGTTTTCATCGATGACACCATCAGTCATGTAGTGACTATTGTTTGTTTCGTCGGGGTGCACGGTGTGGTTCAAAGGTGCTTGGCTTCAAAGGATTCTCCTGTTTAATCTGTTTGAGTGTATGGAGGTAGAGAAATTCTTGACTGCGGCAGCGATCTTCCTCCGAATCCGGTGATTTTTTGTGATAGGTGTTGTCCCTGTCGAGGTAGTGTCCTTTGACGTTATCCTGGAAGTAGATTTCGAGGATGTTTGTCAGTTGATCTGCGCAGGATCTATTTTCTATGGGCACGAGTAATTCAATTCGGCGATCAAGATTACGGGGCATTCCGTCAGCGCTGGACAGATAAACACGAGGGGATCCACCATGATGGAAATAGATAATGCGGCTATGTTCTAAAAAACGATCGATGACACTGACGACTTCGATGTTTTCGCTTAAACCGGGTACCCCCGCTCTGAGACAACAGATACCACGTATGTTGAGTTTGACGGAGACACCGGCCTGGGAGGCTTCATACAAGGCATCAATGAGGGGCCGGTCGACCAGCGAATTCCATTTTGCCATGATCAGGGCTTCCTGCCCCTGTTGTTTTCGGTGAATCTCTGCTTGGATCATTTCGATAAGTTTTTCACGTAATCCGATGGGGGCAACGTGGATTTTGTGAAATCGGTGGGTTTGAGAATCTCCGGTTACGGCATTAAAGAAAACAGCCGCGTCTTGACCGAGTTCATTGTTGCAGGTCATGAAACTGGCATCACTGTATAGGAGAGCGGTGGATTCGTTATAGTTACCTGTCCCGAAGTGAACATAGCGTTGAATCCCTTGAGGTTCTCGACGTACGACCAGGCAGACCTTGGCGTGTGTTTTCAGATCACGAATACCATAGATGACCTGAACCCCTGATTTTTCGAGTTCTTCAGCCTGTTCGATGTTGTGCTGTTCATCAAAACGCGCTTTTAACTCGACAATAACCGTTACGTACTTTCCTCGATGAGCGGCCTTGATCAATGCTTTAATGACCCTGCTGTTTCTGTTTGTACGGTACAGGACTTGTTTAATAGCCAGGACGTCGGGATCCTCTGCCGCTTCTTCAAGCAGGCGAATAACAGGATCAAAGCTGTCGTAGGGGTGGTAAAGAATCAAGTCGGACTGGGCAATAGTTTCAAAAATACTTTGTCCAGAATCGGCCTGTGGTAGCGCCATTGGAGGCCAGGGAGTGTTTTTCAGCTTATCAAATCCGGGTAAATTCGCGATTTGAAAGAAAAGAGACAGATCAAGAGGTCCGGAAACGCGAAAAATGTCAGCATCATCAATGTCCAGTACCTGCTGAAGGAAGCTCAGGCTGGTTGAAGTCATCATTTGATCAAGCTCAAGGCGCACATATTCCCCTTTGCGGCGCGCATCGAGCACGCGAATCATTTGTGTCATGAGATCAGACGTCCGATTTTCACTGACCGCCAAATCGGCGTTTCTGGTAACACGAAACGGAACGCATTCAATCACGGTTTCATTGGGAAAGAAACGTTCCGCAAACAGGGAAACCACATCCTCGGTCAGAATGTATTCGTAACCACCCCCCGAGGGTAATGTGATGACCCGATTCAAAGAACGGCCAAATGGCAGAATCGCGAACCGCGTCGAGGTATGGTCTTGATGTCCTTGGAGTTGCACACAAAGGTTGATGGTGCAATTAGCCAGGTAAGGGAAATCGTCTTTTGAAGTGACAGCGATGGGGGTGAGGATACTGTATAATTCCTGGCTGAAAATCCCTTCTGCAAAGATCCGTTGTTGTTCCGTTAACGAGTCGGGTGTGATTCGTTGAATCCCATTTTTTTTCAGTTCCGGGCCGAGTTGGTCCAAAAAACAGCCATATTGGCTGGTGACCATTTTCTGTGTTTTTTTTCGGATCTTTCTTAACTGTTTTTCGGGTGATGATGTTTTAGTTGAGTCAACGGTACCGGCTTTTTGTCTTGAAAGAAGTTGCAGTCCACCTACTCGAACCATGAAGAATTCATCAAGATTAGAAGCCGTAATGGCTAGGAATTTAAGTCGTTCCAGAAGGGGATTGGATGAATCCAATGCTTCCCCCAGAACGCGTTGATTGAAATCGAGCCAGCTGAGTTCTCGGTCGTTGTATTTCTTAGTTCTCATGTCCAGGATGTATGACCATCTAAAAGAAGAGAGACGGATGTGTATCTTTACGTGCAATTAAGTTCTGTTCAGGGATGACTGGCGAAGCAGTACCTGCATGCCGAATATTTCATCAAACAACGTACCTGTTTCTTTCAGCGCCAATTGCTCTAGGGACACATCGTCGATACCCGGTATGGAAATGACCAGCTGATGTTCTTCGTAATGGCACTCCAGGTTATTGCAGCGTTGACTGCGTGAGTGGTCCAGTGCATCCGCTATGCGCAGGATGGCCGCCATTTTTGCTACGGCGACACGGTTGTTACGATCGAGGTTGCCGTATCCTTGGTGAGAAGCTTTTGGGGATGCTCGACGATGATAGCGTGCCACAAGTCCTACCAATAAGAGTTCTTTTTCACTTAAACCAAACAATTCACTGTGGTTGATTAGATACATGGAGTGCTTGTGATAGCCATCAGAACTGATGTAAAGTCCAATTTCATGTAAGAGGGCTGCAATATGTAAAATGAGCTCATAACGAGGTTCGAGGTTAAGGGGACTTTTCAACTGGGAAAAGAGTGATTGGCTCAACCGTGCGACATGGGTTGCGTGTGATTCCTGAAAATGAAATTTTCTGCCCAGCTCCAAAGCGGAGTGAATCACTTGGGCATGGAAAGTTTCCGTACCGACGCCCTCAGCGGCCATTTCATGAAGCAGGCCATCTCTTAGATTGACATTACTGACGAGAATAGTCTCTTGCTGCAATGCAGCTGCCAGACGCGTATAGGCAAGCAGGGCAGGTCCCAGGGTTTCTGCATCTGGAAAACTCAAGTGGTACCGGTTCACAAGCGTTTCCACGTTGAGTTCCATGACCTGTTGGCAGAAGCCTTCCAGTTCCGAGACATTCAGATGCCCGAGTTGATGTCTATTCCAGTTTGAAATCAATTGTGTGGCAGCAAAACGAACGTCACCTCCAAGAGCAATCAATTGGCTTGTTTCATTTTCAGGAAGTTCATTGGTTATTTGTTCGACGTACTGGTCGATTTGATTCCTCATGATTCGCTGTAAGGTGGTCTGTGAGGTGTCAACGGACTCTCGATTTTGTTGAACGCGCAGAGATCCCAGTCGATGGGTATGTGCGGAGAGTACCTGGTCCCCTTGAACAAACAAGACTTCGGTACTACCGGAACCGATTTCTGTAATCAGGGTTTTGGCTTCTGAGAGCGTGGGTTCTTTTGTAAGGTAGGGTTGAATTCCCATATAGGTGATCCGATTTACTTCAGCGGCATCAAGCGGCGCAACATGAATGCCGGTTGCAATATAAATGCGGTCCAGGAAAGCCAATCTGTTTTCTGCTTCTCGTACAGCACTGGTGGCAATTGCTCGTACCCGATTTTCGAGATCAACCTGATACTGTTTCAGTATTTGACCGTAGCGCTGCAGGACTCGGACACAGTCTTCGATGGTCGATTTATTAATTTTCCCATTAGTAAAGGTATCTTTTCCCAGATTAACAGCCTGGGCAAGAGTCTCCAGGGTTCTGACCTGGCCTTTATAGTTGATTTCTGCGATCGCCATTCGAATCGAGCTGGTTCCGATGTCGATTACGGCTACAGGGGTTGTGTTGTCATCCATCATGTTTGACTTGTTGTGTTGGTGGTCGAGAAATTTTGTGGACTTATGGACGAAGCGTGTTTTCCAAGAGCCTTTTGTGCCCAGGCAGCAGCTCCTGAAGCCGTCGCGTCATCACCGAGTTGCGCGGATACGATTTTGAAGGTATTGCGGAATGAAGGAAGGATGAAGTGATTGGCCGCGGTGCGCGCTTCAGGAAGAATGAGTTCGGGCATAGCTTCGACCAGTCCGCCCCCCAGTACAATTACTTCCGGGTTCAGCAGATGTATCATGCTTCCTATGGCAACACCGATATGTCGTGCTGCATGGCAGACCAGCTCTCGAACGGCCGTGTCTCCTTTCTTAATGGAACGTGCCAGCATGCCGCTTTTTATTTTCGAAAGATCGGTACCTGCCAGTTCCATGAGAGAGGGGGCCTGTCCACGGTGGGCGAGTTGCGCTGCCTCCGCGGCGATTGCCAGACGACTAGCGACTGTTTCCAGGCATCCGTATTGGCCGCATGAACATTTCAGTCCATTTTCCTGGACCCGTATGTGACCAATTTCAAAACAGGATCGATTGGAACCGTGCAGTATCTTTCCGTCGTACACACAGCCTCCTCCGATTCCGGTTCCTGGGAAAATACCTAGAACACATCGGGCATTTTGTGCAGCTCCCTGGCAATACTCTCCAAAAACACCGGCATCGACATCATTGGCAATAATTGTCGGACAATTGAAATGCGATTGCAAAGTGTCTTTCAGTGGGGCATTTTTCCAACCCAGGTTGGAAGCTTCAAGAAGGATCCCTTTATTAAGATCGAGTAGTCCTGGGCATCCCATGCCAATTCCTGCTAGTTGGTGTTTGGTGATCCCTGCTTCTTCCAGCACTTGTTCAATCGAGTCGGTAATACGATCCACTCCGACCTGGACTCCCAGATGGCTTTTCGTTTTCCTGCGCTGCCGATTCAGGGGCTGGAGTGCAGAATTGAACAAAACTGCCAGCATTTTGGTGCCACCAAGATCGAATCCGATCCAGTATTTAGAGTTCTGGTGGTTCATGTGATTTTATGCTTTTCTTCCAGGAGGTACGCTTTGGTTTAATCAGCGGGAGCTCCAAGTCAGCCATCTTGTTGTTTGCGTCGTCGAAATACGGATCAAGCTGACTGAATGATCCGACGGGTGTCAGGTAACTTGAATCGGAAAAGTGGACGAAGGTACATTTATTCGTTTTAACAGAAATGACGGACTGAACGGGATAGAAAAACGGGATGTTGGTCTTCTTTCCTGTAACAGTACCCATACTTTAAGCGTTGCATGTAACGGGAAAGTTGTTTGCCATGTTCCGCAACAAGTTACGATCGAAAAAAGAGTAAATTATCCTGAGGGATTCTTTCCAGAGGAAGTTGAAAGGGAACTTTCCCGGTTCGCGTTCATCTGTCCCGTTACCGGTTGAAGGATTGGGCACTGGAAGAGGATAAGATGCGCATTTTCCAACGATAAGGAATGCCGATTTAATGAACCAGGGAAGCAATGAGTTTGCGTGGGATACCTATATCCAGTGTGTGGATATGACCGGTAAAGATGGAGGCACCAGGATGGGTAAACCCTTTCTTTGGTGCAACAAGGGTTGCGGTGTGTGTGGCATGTACAGCAGTTCCAAGTGCAATACCCTGGTCACAGTCGAGACCTGAAGGAAGGTCTATGGACAATACAGGGCAGGAGGTGGAATTGATGAGATCAATAAGTTCTCGGTAGGGACTTCTGGTTTCTCCTGTCAGGCCTGTTCCCAAAAGAGCATCGATAATCCATGTCGATCTCTGAAAGAGGTCTGTGATCCTTTCAAAATCGAGAGGCGATGGAAAGAAAAGCGGGGTAAGGTCCATTTTTGTAAGTATCTGATAATTGGTTTTGGCGTCACCATGAATGGAGTCCGGTTGAGAGAGCACCAGTGCCTCGACAGGGAATCCGAGAGAATTTAGGTGTCGGGCAATTACGAATCCATCCCCTCCATTATTTCCTTTTCCGCAGGCAATGGTGACGGGCCCGTGGATTCCGAGTCGGATCAAAAGTTCAGTTGCCTGTCGGCCGGCATTTTCCATCAGAACGATTCCCGGGATTCCGAAATCGTTGATGGCAACATCGTCTATTTTACGGGAGATATCTCGGCTGATGGGTCCAGGGTTCATGTGGGGTCATCAAAGATAGGAAAGGGGGCTTGGATCCTTCGGTGAATCGATTCGTCTGGATTTAAAAGAGAGCTTCCAGGACGTGCCCTTCGCGAAGGATGTTTAGTTCAGCGCGTCGAGCTGCATGAATCCCTGCGAGTTCCAGCATGGTTGTTCCAACAATGGCTGGTGTTACAGGATCTGAGATCGGTTCCTGGCCAAGTCGATCGCTAGCGCCAATAACTCTTCCTGGTTGAACCCCTCCACCGGCCCATAGAGAAGAATACACATTGGGCCAATGGTCGCGTGCGGCTTGTCCATTGATTTTGGGAGTTCGCCCGAATTCACCCATGGCAACCACCAGTGTCGTTTCCAGAAGTCCACGGTTGCGCAAATCGTCGAGAAGAGCAGAAAGGGCTCGATCCAGTATCGGGCAATGGCGATCGGCTAGCATTTCGAAGTTATAAATATGCGTGTCCCATCCAAAGTCACAGTTTGGAGTCATGGCCTCGACGTATTGACTCCAGTTGACCTGGACATACGGTACTTCTGCTTCGACCAGACGTCTGGCGAGCAGACAGCTCTGGCCAAATGAAGTCTGGCCATATTGTCTGCGGAGGGAGTCATGTTCCTGGGTCAGATCCAATGTCTTTCTCGCATCTGGCGAAGTAAGCAAGTCATACGCGCGACGGTGGGTGTCGGTCCACTGCTGGAAAGGAGTGCTGTCTGGTTGCCGTTTGTTTTCGTTGATTCGAGCCAGCAGAATCTGGCGGTTGCTCAAGCGATTGCGTGTCAGGCCTTTGATGAGGTCGAGAGAAGGCACGTCGACCTCGCCAAATTCAGAACAACGTATCATGAACGGGTCATAGGCACGTCCCCACTTGCCTCCTCCGTATCCTTTTACCTGGCCGACCACATCTCTGGGAGATCCACGGCCGATCGAAATGAATGGAGGTAATTGTGCATATCCTTGGTGGCGCGCAAGAATCGATCCAAAATGGGGTTCGATCTGGCCGCCATTTTCGGCTGCACCGGTCAATCCGATCGTTCCGGCTTGTAGGTGTCCAGAATGAAACGTTCGGTTGGATCGGACGAGTGAAAAAAGGTTCGTTCGTTCGGAAAGGTGGGGTAGCAGTTCACTGAAGTGAATACCTGCAGTACGTGTCGCTATCGTCGAGAAAGGTCCGCGAAAATCGGTCGGAGCATCTGGTTTGGGATCCCAGGTGTCAATATGGCTGGGAGCGCCCCAGAGCCAGAGCAGGACAACAGATTTGGCTTTGGGTGGGCGACTTTGTGGGTTGAGTGTCTGGGTGATGGCTGTTGGGATGGCCATGGGCAACGACGTGGAGGCCTGTAAGAATTTACGGCGTCCAAAGGAAGGCAGCTCCTTGTTATCTGTCAGGCCGTGCCTTTTCATTACCGATGGTTTCCTTCTGCAAACGGGATATTCTCTGAGAAGACTATCTTAAGGGGAAGGGAGGAGAGCAACAAGGCAGTATTTACCGGGGAAAATTAGCCCTTGCGATAGTCCAGCATAAAAAAAAGTTCAAAAACAATCGTTATTTGGTAGACACTTAGTATGGCTGGCGTAAGTGAATGATACATGTATTCACAACATCAATGCAATCAATGAGTTACATGACATGATAGATGAGATGATGAATACGCAGGCACCTGCTGCATGGTGTATCTAAGTGATTACACCTGAGCTGGTTTTGGGAGGTGCCTTGTTTTTGAGCACCCGTATCCTTATGGCGTGGAGTGATTAAAGCGATTGTGCTGGCTGGGTAAGTTTTTCAGTTTGGTAGACCAGTGGTTGCTGTCGAGTTTGGGTGTGCTGGTTTTCCGATTGAATAAGAATTTGAAAGTGAACCTCATGATGAGGAGAGAGGCGTGTTGATGGATCCGTTGAAAGCCGCCGATCGTGAATCACAGGCACAGGCATCTCGAGTGATGGAATGGGCTCGAGATTTGTATGAAGAGAATCCGGATTGGGTACAGTTTCATGCCGCAGTTTGGGGTCCTGGTGGGGCGCTGGAGGTCGTGTTTCCCGAACGCGACCGGCGCCAGGCCTTTATGGTCGCACAGCAGGGACGCGAACTCCAGGGCCTTCTCGCGGCATTGCGTAGGCGTCAGGACAGGAAGGCAAGGTCCGTCCCGACGGTAACGGTAACGGTTCGTGTTCCCAAGCCGACTCATGAATTTTTGGTTCAGGAGGCGTTGGATCACAATTTAAGTTTGCATCGCCTTTGCTTGGCCAAACTGTCTCAGCCGCTTTTGGACGAAGTGGTTTCCGGGTAGTTGACCCTGACTCGTGGGTGCTGGTATAGAGTTAGGAGCGGCGAGTAGAATAAGGGTGATGTTGGTTCTATTTGCCTGTTCGATCTTTTTGGAAATGTCTGGCCGTTAAGGTTTTCTGGTCTGGTGTGTCGCATTGTTCTGAAGCCAGGCTACTGGTACTGGGCGTATAACAGATGTGGGTACGATTCTGGTACGTCACCATTCTTATGTCACTATCTTGCAACCAACTGATGGACCAGGTGGTGGATGATCGACGTTAGTTCGTGGTGAGCCGATTAAATCAGAGGGGAGGTGTGTGATGGAAAAGGATGTAAAGAAAGTTGCTGAAGTTGAGATTCGCGTTCGTTATGCGGAAACAGATCCGATGGGATACCTTCACCACTCCAATTATTTTACTTATTTTGAGATTGGGCGCACAGAACTTCTTCGCCAGCAAGGGTTGAGTTATCGCGATATCGAGTCGCGCGGTCAGTTTATTGTTGTTGTAAAAATTCAGTGTAAGTTTAGTAGGCCTGCTCGTTATGACGATCTGTTAACGTTGCGCACACGCCTGACTCGTGTGACACGGGCGAGAATTGAACATCATTATGAGATTTTTTGTGACGATATTCTGCTTGCGGAGTCGGACAGTACCCTGGCTTGTGTGGATCAAAACGGCGAGATCCAACCCGTACCGGAAGAATTTAGCAGCATTTTTTAAGCCGGCGGATAGTGCCTGCTGACAGGAAAAAGAACGAGAGGCTCGGTTTTTAGTATCGGGGTTATGAATCGACCGGTAATCCTGGTGAAATAATGTAACTTATTTTGTAAATATGGTTTACGATATAGCTAGGAAGCTTTCCGTAAAGGCTCTCAAACTGTAGGTGAATTGCTCCAGATGGAGTGATTATCGGGGGCCCGTATCAAAATACCTGTCAGGCGATCTGTAGCTGAGACAGAAATTTCACAGAAAATACGGAAAAAATGTATTACTCACGAACTTTCTGCTTTTTCACAGCGTAATATGTCTGGAGCCACAGGAAAAACACCGGAGTCACCGCAGGTTCGTCCCAGTGAACCCTCGGATGAAGAATTGTTGTTGCGGTACCGTGATTCCGGTGAGCAGCAGGCTTTTGACCATTTGGTCAAGCGATTTGAAGCGGAGCTTTATAACTATCTCCGAAGATATCTCGGCAATGCTGCGATGGCAGAGGACGTGTTTCAGGCGAGTTTTTTGCAGGTACACTTGAAGAGCCATTTGTTTGAAGAAGGTAGAAGGTTTAAACCCTGGCTATATACCATAGCGACGAATCAGGCTATTGATGCGATTCTTCGGTCCGGTAAGCATAGAGCTGTGAGTCTTGATAGTCAGGGGCCAGAAGATAGTGATGTAGGGACTCTTGTTAATATTCTTTCTGATGGCGAATTGGGGCCTCAAGAGGAGATGGAGGTCCGGGAGCGTAAGGACTGGGTACGAGAGTCGGTTAATGAACTCGCAGAACCGCTTCGCGGGGTTGTTTTGCTGGTGTTTTTCCAGGGACTTAAATATCGCGATGCAGCAGAAATTTTGGATATCCCGGTAGGAACCGTGAAATCACGGCTTCATTCAGCACTGATCAAATTAGGTGGGGCATTGAAACGAAGGCCCATCGATACAGGTGAGGATGAATAAGGCAATGCATGAAGATTTGCTTGGTTATGTACTTGGGTCATTAGATGAAGAAGAACAGGCGGAAGTGGAAAGGTGGTTGAAAGACCACCCGGAAGCGATTGAGGAGATGGAGCGATTACGTAACGGATTGGATGCAATCCGCTTGGAAGAACAGCCTGCCCCAGAAGGTCTCGCACTACGTACCTCACGCCATGTGTTTGCCCGAAGCCATGGGCATGGAGATGTCTCCAGTGGATCGGGGGTCAGGAGATTTCAATTCAAACTTACAGATTACGTGGTCGCAGCTTCGATTGTCTTAGTGGCTACAATACTGCTTTTTCCTGCGATACAACGCAGTCGCACGGAAGCTCGGGAAATGGCCTGTAAGAGAAATCTCCAGGGTCTTGGAGTAGCATTAAATGAGTACAGTAATGTCTGGGGGGGCTATTTTCCTCCCGTTCCCCAAACGGGACAATTTTCCTTTGCTGGTGTCTATGGACCGACTCTTGTGCAGGGAGGATTTCTAACGGATGCTGTGGCGTTGCAGTGTCCTGGTAAGGGGAAGCATCCCAATCGACGTGCACCCATTCCGACAATGGATAACATTAGGAAATCTCCTCAGGGCAGTAAGGGATATGAAGTGTTGACCAGGTTGGCCGGCGGTGACTATGCCTATTCTTTTGGTTATCTGCATAAGAGGAGATATCATACCTGGACGTCGGCTCGTGAGGATCATGTCCCCATCCTGTCAGACCTACCTCCTGAAGTACCCGATTCATCGAACAATAGTGAAAGTCATGGTGGTCGAGGTCAGAACACCTTATGGTCTGATGGGAGTGTCAGCTGGGCTACGACGCATACTCTGACAGGTAAGGATACGAACATTTACGTCAATAAAGATGGCAAGGTTGCAGCTGGGATTGGCTCGGAGGATATTGTTTTAGCGCCCAGCGATTCGCGCCCTTCCAGTTTTTAAGTGGAACGCATAGTACCCATTCTTTTTCCGCCAATTTTCGGTTCGGATTCTGTAGAGATATATGGGTTTCGATACCTCAGTGATTGCTTTAGGTCTGCTGGGGTAAACTAAGATAAGCATGCCATAGACTCACACGTCGCTTCTCGTGAGTTTTTCTACTTTATGCATCTCATACAGGACTTTTGGGCCAACTTGCAGGCCAGTCTTCCACTGGATATGCGCGCATCTGTAGGGCCTTTGTTGTTTTTAAGTTTTTCTCATACACGAGGTGTCTGCCGCAACTTCTTTTCGAATTACCAAGTTCATTTTGATTTCAGCCGTGGTTGGAAGTACGGATCGATCTCTGGTATTTCGTATCAATCATTTCCGGGCACACGTTTCGCGTCCATGGTTTTCGAATGGGCGCATATTCCAGATACCAGACACTGGTGGAAAAAAGTTTCCCCTGAGTCCGGTTACAGGTATGGTTTCCGGGAGGACCTTGGTCGTGCCGATTCCTCAGGTGTGCAAGAATCAAAGATTTTATATGTGGCCGAATCACTTTTTACCGGTGGAGAGAGCCCTCTCTCGCGTGTTTTCTATCATTAAGGATCTGACAAAGTCATGACTCATAAACATTGTGATCGGAGAAATTTTATTCAGAAGACTGCCTTGGGTGTTCTGGCACCTTGTTCAGTTGTAAAAGCAATTACGACGGACCGGAAACAGGCGTTTCAATTGTCACTTGCAGAATGGTCACTTCATCGGTCTTTACAGCAAAATCGCCTCGACAATCTCGATTTTGCGAAAGTAACGCGTGAGGAGTTCGGGTTGGGGGCCATAGAGTATGTCAACACGTTCTTTAAGGACAAAGCCCGAGATGACCGCTATCTTGTCAAACTTAATACGCGCGCCAGTGACCATGGGGTGAAACAATTACTAATTATGGTTGATGGAGAGGGAGATCTGGGTGATCCGGACTCGAGCAAACGCAAGGTTGCGGTTGCCAATCACCATCAATGGATTGAAGCGGCAAAACAACTGGGGTGCCATTCTATACGTGTCAATGCCCGTAGCAAGGGAGCCTATGAGGAGCAGCTTAAGCTTGCTGTTGATGGGCTTAGTGCATTGTCCGAATACGGTCTGAAATATGGAATAAACGTCATTGTCGAGAACCATGGTGGCTTGTCATCGAACGGCCGGTGGCTGACTTCGGTACTTCAGAGAGTGAACTCGCCAGTGTGCGGCTCTTTACCCGATTTCGGAAATTTTTATGAGTATGATCGCTATAGAGGAGTCGAAGAGCTCATGCCTTTTGCCAAAGCTGTTTCCGCTAAATCTCACGACTTTGATGAAATGGGAAATGAAACGGCTACTGATTATTTCCGCATGATGAAGATCGTGCTTCAGGCGGGTTATTCCGGTTTTGTTGGTATCGAGTATGA
>Ga0310344_10001374_pt1 | contig 18600 bp, 17 predicted proteins | sample HC15DNA20200_MG_FD_203801 | JGI IMG/M metagenome (GOLD analysis project Ga0310344, IMG submission 203801) | Marine microbial communities from station ALOHA, North Pacific Subtropical Gyre - HC15-DNA-20-200_MG | ecosystem: Environmental > Aquatic > Marine > Oceanic | place: Pacific Ocean: North... | reverse complement strand
CACGTTCTGTAAATTTTTCAGTTTGACCACTTTCACTTGTACTGGAGCGTATAACAAAGGGGACTGGATGCCAGGAGTGACCTGCTAAAACGCTGGGGGTAGAGTGGTCTCCTGCTATAACTAAAACATCAGGGTCTAGTCCAAGAATTGTTGGTATTTCTTTATCCAAATTTTCTAGGGCGCTTACTTTTTCTGTGAAATTACCGTCTTCACCTGCTGCATCAGTTGGTTTGTAATGAACAAAAAAGAAATCATGATTATCCCAATTATCCTTTAGCGTCACTAATTGATCGTTGATAGTGTCACCGGTGGGTATAATTTTCATCCCTAACATTTGGGATAGTCCTCTGTACATAGGATAACTCGCGATACAAACGGGGTTCAGTTTATATATTTTCTTCATTTGGGGAATTTTGGGTTTGCTAGAGAATCCGCGTAAAATAATACCGTTAGCTTCAGGCGAACCTTCTAGAACTTCTCCTGCCTTTTCCAGAAAATCTTGTATTACAGATGCTGTTTTTGCAGCATTTTTAGTAGCAGCTTTAACTTTATTAGGAGGAACATTTGTTTTTTGTGGGTCACTGTCATTAATTTTGTCGCTAAATTTAGAACCTTCAATTGGGTCAAAAACAATAGCAACTCTGTGTTCCTTACCTGCTTTAATAGTTATTTTAGCTCCATCCACCTCTATTTTGCTCAAATTTTCAGTTAATTTGAGGTTCTGTTCTGTACTTAACCTGCCAGCTCGTCGATCTATGATCTTTCCATCAGGGTCCAGTAAACAATAATTTCCTCTTCCAGCAATGCTGTTTGCTCCCACTCGCATTTCGAGGCCAAGAGCCTCTAATATCCCGCGTCCAATTTGGTGTTCAAAGGGATCATATCCGAAGAGTGCAAGATGACCCGGCCCGCTACCCGGGGTGACTCCATGTTCCACAGGGATCGTTAATCCCGTGGTGCCTGTTCTTGCCAAACGGTCGAGATTGGGAGTGGAAGCCGCTTCTAGTTCAGTCATTCCGATTTCATCATGGCGTAAGCCACCAAGGCCATCGACGACCAAGAAAACGATTTTACTGCTCGTTTGTCGGGCAATAGAGCTTATTAATTCGAAATTTGCCATTTTCCCCTCTTTGTATCATCTGGAATTAATCATCAAATGTCTGATCCCAGGCATGTCTTTCCCTTCAAGAAATTGTAGGGAGGCGCCCCCTCCCGTGGACACATGAGTCACTTTATCTAATATATCAAATTTCTTTGCGGCTTCCGCTGTAGATCCTCCACCTAAGAGTATAATACCCCCTTTATTAGCTTGTTCTACAATGGTTTGTGAAATTTTCTTTGTGCCGTTTGAAAATTCATGAATTTCGAAAATGCCCATCGGGCCGTTCCATAGTATTGTGTTACTGGTTTCCAATACTTTAGAGAAATTCGATATCGTTTTGGGGCCTATATCTACGATCATTTGATCCTCAGGTATCGAATTGGCTTCAGTTGTTCGAAAAAATTCTGCATTCCCAGCATTGTTAGAAATAACTACATCTTCGGGAACCAAGAGGTTCGTTTGATTAGATTTGGCTATGGCGATAATCTCTGTAGCTAAAGTTTTTCCATTTGATTCAATCATACTGATCCCAATGCTATGCCCAGATGCAGAAAGAAACGCTGCAGCCATCCCTCCTCCCACTAGAATATTTTCAGATAGAGGGACCAATTTCTTCATTAGATTCATCTTATCTGAAACCTTTGCCCCTCCCATCACTATGGATAATGGTTTCGAGGGAGATTTTAGTATTCTGCCCAGTTCGAACATTTCTTTTGCAAGAAGAAACCCAGCAACTGCCGGTATTAATTGTGGTAGTGATTCTGTTGACGCGTGTGCTCTGTGTGAAACGCTAAATGCTTCATTGACGTAATAGTCTCCCAATTGTGACAAGGAAACGGCAAATGCCTGATCATTATCTTCTTCTTCTTTATAGAATCTAAGGTTTTCCAATAATACAATTTCTCCCGGGCCCATGGATTGAGTTTTTTTGATTACCTCATCACCGATACAGTCTTCTAGTACCTCGACACTTATCCCTAGGAGCGAACTTAAGTGCTCCCCGATAGGTTTTAATGACAAAGATTCACTTTTCCCTGAAGGGCGTCCCCTATGCGAAATCAAAATTATTTTAGCATTTTGCTTTATGAGATAACGTAAACTTGGTAGGGTCAGCTGCATCCGGGAATCATCAGAAATGTTTCCAGTTATTTTATCGAAAGGAACGTTGTAATCGACGCGAACAATTACTTTTTTGCCAGAGACTGGGATATCCTTTATCGATTGATACGTAGTCATAATTAGTATTATATCAACACCTTATAAAAGATATATTGCTTAATATACCGTTAAAACGTTGACTGGCGCCCTGGTACATGGTAACTTCGCCGGTAAATGAGGTTTTACCTCTAAAGCGGTTTGTTTTTTTAATAGGCTCCATGGAGGGGGTTTATAATAGATAAATAGCTCGATTACTCCGCTCGGGGCCCGCTAGCTCAATTGGCAGAGCAGCTGACTCTTAATCAGCGGGTTCCAGGTTCGAGTCCTGGGCGGGTCACATGAATATTAATTAGAAATTGAGTTATAATTGGGGAAGTGTCGGAATTGGCAGACGAGCATGACTTAGGATCATGTGCCGCGAGGCGTAGGAGTTCGAGTCTCCTCTTCCCCATAAATGACACCGCGTATTTAAGTAGATGATGGGATAAAGTATCGGTCTAGAGGAGGATTCGTGGCTACTGAAGAAAAGAAACCTGTCCTTGAGATAAAGAACCTAGTAACCAAATTTTATACGGCAGATGGTGTTGTCAACGCGGTTGATAACGTCAGCTACAACGTGCACGAGGGAGAAATCGTAGGTGTAGTGGGAGAAAGTGGTTCTGGAAAAAGTGTTACTGCGCTATCAGTGATGCGCCTGATTCCTTGGCCTCCCGGTAAAATAGAAAACGGTCAAGCTATCCTCAATGGTGAAGACATGATTACCATGGATGAAGAGGACGTTTTGAAAGTTCGTGGCGCTGATATAGCTATGATATTCCAGGAGCCCATGACTTCTTTAAATCCTGTTTTGTCGATAGGTCAGCAGTTATCTGAAGCCGTAGAGACTCATTTAGGTATGTCTAAAGAGGAAGGTTGGGCGCGCGCCGCTGAGCTACTTGAATTGGTAGGAATTCCAGATGGCGAAAACAGATTACATGACTACCCACACCAGTTTAGTGGTGGTATGCGCCAAAGAGTCATGATTGCTATGGGTCTCAGCTGTGAACCAAGATTGTTGATCGCTGATGAACCTACTACAGCATTGGACGTTACGATTCAAGCTCAGATTCTTGAATTAATCCAGAGATTAAATGAAGAACTCGGTACTGCGGTAATAATAATTACCCATAACTTAGGAGTTGTGGCGAGATACGCAGATTGGGTAAACGTCATGTACGCAGGTCGTATAATTGAGTCCGGGCCTGCTGACGTAATATATTCAAATCCAAGACATCCCTATACTTTGGGATTATTGGCGTCTGTTCCACGGCTCGACTCGGATAGAGGAGACAAACTTGAGCCTATAGAAGGCATGCCCCCGGACTTAATGAATTTACCCGGAGGCTGCCCATTTAGGCCTAGGTGTAAATTTTCTGTAGATAAATGTGCTACTGAATATCCTCCTATGGAACAAGTAGAGGGAGAGACAAATCATCATAAAGCTTGCTGGGTTGATGTCACCACAGCGACTGCGAGGGAATAAATGACAACTGCAACTGAAAATATTCTTGAAGTAAACAACCTAAAGATGTGGTTCCCGGTTAACTCTCGGGGAATCATTCCTAAGCATATCGGTAATATTAAGGCGGTAGACGATGTCACCTTCAGTGTTAAGCGAGGTGAAACACTTGGCGTTGTTGGAGAATCTGGTTGTGGCAAGACCACAGTTGGTCGTTCAATTATGCAAGTTTATGATGTCACAGGTGGAGAAGTCGTATTTGAAGGGCAAGACCTTACGCAATTGAAAGCTAAAGAAATGAGATCTATGCGACGTAGAATGCAGATGATCTTCCAAGATCCTTACAGCTCTTTAAATCCCAGAATGACAGCTGGTAACATTATCGGAGAGCCTATTCAGATTCATGGATTGGCTGAATCCAAAAAAGACTATGCTGACCAGGTCGAAGAGCTGTTGAGAGTAGTGGGCTTGAATCCTTACATGAGAGATCGCTACCCTCATGAATTTTCTGGTGGACAGAGACAGAGAATTGGTATAGCGCGTTCCTTAGCTGTTAGGCCTAGTTTGATTATTGCAGATGAGCCCGTTTCAGCTTTGGATGTGTCCATCCAAGCTCAAGTTATAAACTTGCTTCAGGATCTGCAAGAGCAATTTAGTTTAACCTATATGTTTATTGCGCATGATCTTTCTGTAGTTCGGCATATTAGTGATCGAATTGCGGTTATGTATCTTGGCCATATTGTGGAATTGGCTGATAGAGATGAACTGTATGAGAACCCTATGCATCCTTATACCCGTGCTCTATTATCTGCTGTTCCTATACCTGATCCCGTTATAGAGCGAACGCGGGAGCGAATAGTGCTTGAAGGTGACTTACCTAGTCCTACAGACCCGCCTCCTGGATGTGTTTTTAAAACTAGGTGTCCTAGTCCTTCGGACGACTGCTTACACGGTACGGACACTATGCATCTTATAGAACCGAAACCTGGTCATTTTGTTGATGCTTGCTGTATCAATTGCGGATAGATTTGTACGTAATAGAATAGTTAACTTTACTACCTTTAGGGATTTAATGACCTGGGATTTTGGTATTAGCCTAAGCCTATTTGATTGAAAGAGTTATCTATATGCCTTGTATAGTATTCGTAATCAAATATGGAATTGAAATCTTCATTATCAATTAAGCTCTTTACTTTGATATTATTCCTTATTAGTTCTCTGAAATCAGAGCGATCTTTCCAAGATTCTGTTGCGGCGTCCTGAACTATTTTATATGCGTCAGTTCTGCTCAACCCTTTTTCAATTAATCTTAGCAAAACCCTCTGCGAAAATAACAGACCTCGGGTTGATTCCATATTTTGATACATATTATTTTCGTTTACCTTCAGGTTTTCCATAACATCAGAGAAGATATATAGCATATAGTCTAGGGCCATGCACGTATCTGGGAATATTATTCTTTCTGCTGATGAATGAGAGATATCGCGTTCATGCCATAGAGAAATATTTTCTATAGATGCGATCGCGTTTCCTCTAACTATCCTTGCTAATCCGCAAACCCTTTCTGATAACTCAGGGTTACGTTTATGTGGCATGGCGGACGAACCAGTTTGCCCTTCTCCAAAAGGCTCCTCTACTTCCATCACCTCAGTCTTTTGGAGCGACCTGATTTCGGTCGCAAATTTTTCTAGAGAAGCTGCTATTAAAGCCAGGGTTGTAGTAAATTGTGCATGACGGTCACGAGGGATTATTTGACTTGCTATTGGTTCTGGTATTAGATTTAGCAAATCACACGCCGTTTTTTCAACCAAAGGTGGGAGGGTGGCATGTGTTCCTACTGCCCCAGAAAATTTCCCCACGGATATCATTTCTTTTGCTTCTAAAAGGCGTTGTTTCCCTCTGCGTAACTCTTCAACCCAGAGAGCTAGTTTGAATCCAAAAGTCGTTGGCTCTGCGTGAATACCGTGTGTTCTACCGACCATAAGAGTATGCTTATATTTTGTGGCTTGCTTTACCAATATTTTCTCTAAGTTATTGATACCCTCTAGTATTAGGTCGCAAGATTCACGTAATTGTAGTCCGGTGGATGTATCCCACACATCACTACTCGTAAGCCCTAGATGTATGAAACGACTTTCTGGGCCGATACTTGCAGAAACGGACTCTAGGAAAGCTGTTACATCATGGCGAGTCCGTGAGAAAGCCTGCTCCCATAATTCCATGTTAAAAGTTGCTTTTTTTAATTCTGGTAGCGCTTCTTTGGGTATTGATCCTTCTTCGACCCATGCTTCACAAACTGCCAATTCTACTTTTAACCATGTATTGAACTTATTTTCATCTTCCCAAATGCTTTTCATTTTTGGTCTTGCATACCTATCGATCATAGCTTTTGGTTCCTTCCGTTAAGTCGCCGATTGATTGTCTCTAAATTCCTTGTAGGTTTTTTTGATTGTTTCGTGTTTCAACGATAGTATACTTGCTGCTAAGTACGCAGCATTTCGGGCTCCCATTGTGCCAATTGCTACGGTCGCTACTGGAACTCCCGGTGGCATTTGAGCAATACTATAAAGAGAGTCAACTCCGTTTAGATCTGTTCCTGGTAATGGTACTCCTATAACTGGGATTGTGCTCCAACTTGAAAGGACCCCCGGAAGTGCGGCAGCCGCTCCAGCAAGACCTATCATTACCTCTATTCCTCTTTCTTCTGCGCTCTGCGCATATTCTCCGGTCTCTTTGGGTTTGCGGTGCGCGGATATTACGTTTGTCTCATAATCTATTGAAAGTTCATCTAAAATCTTTTGAGTTTCTTCTGCATATTTGGCGTCCGATTTACTCCCCATTACTATTCCTACTAGTGGCATTGAATTACTCCTTTACATATTATTGATTGCTCTTAAACCTATGTCTTTCCTATATTGCATTCCATCAAAATAAATTCTATCCACGTTCTTATATAATTTATTTCGCGCGTCCAGCATATTCGAAGCTTGTGACACTATCGTTAAAACCCTTCCTCCATTAGTCAATAAAGTTTCTCCATCTAGTCTAGTTCCAGAATGAAAAACAAGTATATCTTTATCTAGTTTATCTAATCCTGTTATTGGAATTCCAGTTTTCGGTTTTTCTGGATATCCAGGAGATGCTAAGACTACGCCGATTGTAGAGTTAGAAGACCATTGGATATCTAAATTTGAGAGCGATGCGGTTGTTATAGACTCGTATATTTCTAGTAAATCATGATCTAACCTTGGTAACACAACTTGAGTCTCAGGATCACCCATTCTACAGTTAAACTCTAATACTCGAGGTCCTGCTTCTGTCATCATTAAGCCTATATACAAGGTACCTTTATATGGAATTCCTAGTTGGTTAAGCTGTTTGAGGGTGGGCCGTACGATAGTTTTTTCTATTTCTGATAATTCAATATCTGACAAGAATTCTGGTGGGCTGTAACTTCCCATACCACCAGTATTCGGGCCGATATCATCATCACCTATCCTTTTATAGTCACAAGCGGGGACGGTCATTATTGAATTTTCCCCATCACAAATAACAAAGATACTTGCTTCTTTACCTTCTAAGCATTCTTCGATGAGTATTCTATCCCCAGCTTGGCTGAACGCTTTTAAGACCATCAGTTGATTAATAAATTGCTTTGCTTCGGCTATATCGTTGCACACGGCAACACCTTTTCCTGCCGCGAGCCCATCCGCTTTAATCACTATTGGCATTTGGCATGTTTTGATATGCTCTATTGCTGTAGTAGGATCGTCGAAAGATCGCCATTCAGCAGTTGGAATTGATTCGCTATCCATCAACTTTTTTGCGAAAATTTTGCTTGCCTCGATCTGAGCGCCTTTTTTATTGGGGCCTATCGAGGGAATTCCTCTTTGTTCTAAGGCGTCCACTAATCCAAGAGCAAGTGGCTCTTCTGGTCCTATTACCGCTAGATCTATGTCCCTAAACTTTGCGGCCGCAACGATACTTTCAATATCTGTAAGGTTTATATTTATTGATTCTGCTAATTGCTGGGATCCTCCGTTACCAGGAGCCACCCAAAGGTCAGATATATTATTGCTTTTGGATAGTTTCCAAGTTATGGCATGTTCTCGGCCACCGCCCCCTACAACCATGATTTTTTTCATCAAATTCATCCCTCAAAGAATTCCCATATACGAGTATACACAAAGAATTCGGGCTCAGCTTTGCAGAACGCATGAAATCGTTATTTATTTAGTTAGAAGCCATAGTATGTAACCAAAATGTGGTGGAATTATGCGTATCGAAGGTGGAATTTCCCTAAATGATCGAGAAGTAGGCCGGGCTAATATAAACGAGCCCGGCCTCTTAAGTTCTCAATCAGGACGCAAGTTCCAAAGCATCTGCTAAGAAGAATAGTACTGATACAGCTGCGATACCTATGGATCCAGCATTCAGTTCTTCTCTTTTACCGGCTAAAGCCTTGATAACCACAAATGCTATAAATCCAATAGCGATCCCATAAGCAATATTGTAGGTTAAAGGCATCACTATTGCCGCAAGAACCGCAGGTGCATATTCTGATACATCGTCCCAGTCGATATCCTTTAAGTTCCTTAGGAAATAGGTTGCAATGAATATCAGAGCTGGAGCCGTTGCGAATCCTGGTACTGACTGCGCTAATGGTGCAAAGACCAGGCAGGCTGTAAATAGAACAGCCACTGTAACCGCAGTTAATCCAGTGCGTCCTCCTTCTTTGACGCCTGCACCACTTTCTATGTAGGATGTGGTGTTTGACGTGCCTACTAGTGCACCAACAACCGTTGCTGAAGAATCAGCTAGTAACGCTCGATCAATATCTTCAACCTCTCCGTCATCATTTACCCTGCCGGTAAGGTTAGCCACAGATGTTAGGGTCCCTGCTGTATCAAGAAAATCTACAAACAGGAAGGCAAAAGCTGTACCAATGAAACCTGCGGTTGCCAATAAGGAGAAATCTAGTGAAAAGGCATGCGTCGGGTTTGGCACAGAGCCTACCACACCACTTAATGAAGCAACTCCGGTTACCCATGCAATTACAGCAACGCTAAGAATTCCTATGATAATCGAACCCGGTATACCACGTTTATCTAATACGGCAATGATAATAAAACCAAGACCCGCAAGCAAAACGTTAGCTGAGGCGATATCACCTAGGCCCACCAGTGTTGCGTCATCATTAACTACAATTCCTGCACCTTGGAACCCAATGATGGCGAGAAAAAGGCCGATGCCTGCACCGATACCTAATTTCATGCTCTTCGGGATCGAATTGATAATGTATTTACGCGCTGGAGTAACTGAAAGTATTACAAAGACAATACCTGCAACCAGCACAGCCGTTAACGCTTGGGAATAACTGTAGCCTTGGCCAAAAATCACACTAAACGTAAAGAAGGCGTTTAAGCCCATACCTGGTGCTAGTGCAATGGGCCAGTTTGCCCACAGTCCCATTATCAATGTTCCAACGACTGATGCGATGATCGTAGCTGTGAACACGGCACCGAATTCCATTCCGGTTCCTTCACTGCTTAGAATTCCTGGGTTGACAACCGTGATGTACGCCATCGTAAGAAAGGTTGCTAAACCAGCCATTAACTCGGTTCGGACCGAGGTACCTGCTTTGGATAAACCAAAAAGATTCTCTAACATTTTACCTCCCCCTATATTTTCCCATTACTACAGGTTGTATCTAGAAACATACCACATTTAGTAATTAAATCCAAATGAACGCCATATATAGTTGAAACATTCTGTTTATTTCTATTTGATAATTAGATTATGGCTTTTGATCAGTAGGGTTATAGGTGGGCCGTGTTACCGAGTAAGTCCAATAGAAAAATATAAACTGTAGAGGGAGACGAAAATAGAGTAGTGCAAGAGGGGTATCAGGAAAATTCTCCGGTGTAATAGCCATATAAATATTAACGGGATAAACAGCAATTAAAAGGGCAACTAATCCCCAACCAGCTATTCTGCGCAGTCGAGGAATCAAAATACAGATGCCTCCCAGTAGTTCAAAAAAACCACTGATATAAACAGCCTCAGAACGTAGTGGGAGATCAGGGGGCATAATGGATAAATAAAAATCTGGGTTAACAAAATGATCTGCTCCCGCATTGATAAAAAAAGCAGCTAAACTCAATAGAACCAACTTTTTCCACCAACTAGTAGGAAGTTGAAGTATGGCAATAAAATTAGTTATAGGTTTCATCTTTTTATTAGATCTAAATCACTCACACTATTGAAAAGTAATAGAAACACTTAAAAGAGGTTAGAAACTTCCTTAACGGGTACCTTTTCCGATATGGGCGATACCTTCAATTTCCACGTAGATATCTGGCCCGGCCAGGTTCGAGACTTCGACTAGGGAACAGGCAGGAAAATCGCCTTCAAAAAACTCGGCCCTGGCCTTCCACACCTCTGTGTTGTTCTCAATACGCGTGACATAAATAGTGAGCTTGGTAAAGTCCGACATCTTGCCGCCAGCGGCCTCAATCAACGCTTTGTGTTTTTCGAAGATGATTTTGGTTTGCTCGTATTCATCCGCCCCATCGATGGTCACGCCATCGGCGTTCCGCGATGTCAAGCCGGAAAAGTATGCGATGCCATCGGAGACAATGCAGTTAGACCAACGCTTGGGCGCTGGTTCAGGTGCTTTCGGGCTGGTGTAACGGGTAATCATTCTTAAATCCTTTCTCTTAAATCGTATAAATAATAGTTCATAAACCTTTTTTCGCTACTCCTTGTAAAACCACCAGTCTGGTTGCTCCACATAAAGTTGAATAGCTTTTGAAACAGTAAATTGAGTAACGGCTGTCACAACACCATTGTGTGTTTTCGCAAAACCATTGTAAAAATCATGCCCTCCTATTACGCCACCTTTTTTCAAGTGTGGGTAGTAATTTTCAATATCATTTTTAACGAATTCATAGTCATGATTTCCGTCTATGTAAACAAAATCGAGCGTCTCCTCAATGTCATTCATAGCATCATTGGACATCTTTTTTATCCACGTAATTTTCTTCTCAAAAGGCTTAAGTATCTTTTGGGCTTCTATAAATGCCTGACTGAGAGGCAGTTGTGTGTCTCCATAATTTATGCTTCCACCTGCGACATAAGCCTCATACATTTCATAGGGATCAATCAAATAAAGTTTAGCTATGTTTAGCGTTTCTAAGAGAGAACGAGCATGTTCCCCCCGACCAACACCTATTTCAACTCCGACTAGATCTCCACCATCTCTTACGGTTGTAAGCCTTTCAAATGATCTTGGAAAAATTCTATGCTTAAAATCGGAGTACGCATCTACAATACTGCTTTCAGTCAAACCCTCTTCAAAATATTTAAGGTTATCCTTGCTTGAGATGATTTTCATAACTTGGTCTCACTTCTTCAATATTATAAACAACTAAACTATCCTAAGCGATATCTAAAATATCAAACTTGCTTAATTGAATAGCAGTACATAGTTTCAATACATGCTTTTGATTTTACTTTCTAACAAATTTCTAACAAAAGAATGTAATGTAATCAGCGTGTTAGTAGATAAAATCTACTCCCAATTAATAGTGACGAACAATCATAATTTAAGCGCTTCGGTGATCTCATTAGCATAACGCCCTAAATCACAACCAGTGAAATTATCACCCTTCGGCGTATGATTTGGGATCGAAGACTGATTGATTAAAAAATCCTTTATTTCTATTAATGTGGGCTCTACCCAGCTTGGATCAGCCTCATAAGCAATAATCGAAGCATTAAATTTCATCCAAGCAATAGATGGGTTTTTGTCATCAAGCATTCCTCCAATATCCTTGTGCTGAGCATCAACATAAACAAAATAACCTATATTTGAAACATTAAAACCCTTTTGACGTGCAGTCCAAACATACATATCCATTTGCCTCTTGTAACCAATCTTCCAAGGATCGTTGAGAGAGGAAGGCTTAACTTCGTATTTGTCTGGACTTCTTGTGCCCTGAGCCTGACTTTTATAATCAACTAGATGAATTTGATCTGTTTGAGTATTTAGAAAAACATCATCGATACCACCGCCGAATTTAATATTTGTCTCTTCGTGAATAGTGTTGAAGTAGGAATCATTCAATCCATAATGAAGGGAGTTAGTCCACTTATCCAAGTCCTCGTGATCAAAGGGGATCATATGCCCTAAACCGGCCTCCTTCCAAATTGGTAATGCAGATTTCCCCCTTACAGAGTCAGAATCTCTTTTTAAAAGAATATCTGTAGTTGTATTTATGGTAAAGGAAGGAATTTCCGGAGGTTTTACTTTATGAATCTGTTCAAGCCAGAAACAAGCCTTACATTTTAGAAAGTTCTCAACACGGCTTCTTGATAGCTCATAAGGATTGGGGTTACTCGGATCAAACTTTCCTCTATGTCGCTTTTTTACCATTTTGTATTCCTCATTCCCACTCGATCGTACCTGGCGGTTTTGAGGTTATATCGTAAACGACTCTGTTTACGCTTGCTACTTCGTTTATGATTCTACTTGATATAGTTTCTAGTACTTCGTAGGGAAGCCGGGACCAATCTGCAGTCATTGCATCTTCACTATGAACTACTCTGACAGCTATAACATAGCCGTATGTACGATCATCTCCCATAACTCCTACCGATTTTGAGCTTGTTAAAACGGCAAACGCTTGCCACGTCTCTTTGGTTAATCCAGCTTTTTCAATTTCTTTAGTGACTATATAATCTGCTTCTCTTAAGATCTCTAATTTTTCCGAAGTTATATCTCCTATTATTCTGATCGCGAGGCCAGGTCCTGGAAAAGGTTGTCTCCAAACAATACTATCTGGTAATCCTATCTTTGTTCCTACTTTTCGTACCTCATCTTTAAATAGGTCCCGGATAGGTTCTACAAGTGCTAGATCCATTTTTTCTGGCAATCCACCAACGTTATGATGTGATTTAATTACTGCACCCACACCGCTGTCATCTACCATACTTTCAATTACATCCGGGTATGTGGTTCCTTGTACTAAAAATTTAGCATCCCCTAGATGTTTTGCATTTTCTTCAAATACCGATATGAATTCGTTGCCAATCAATTTTCGCTTTTGTTCAGGATCGGTAACTCCTGAAAGGATTGAAAGAAATCGATCTTTTGCGTTTACGTGAACTAAGGACATTTTCATATGATCTGAAAAATCTTTAACAATCGATTCAGGCTCTCCTTTACGCAGTAATCCGTTATCTACAAAGATACAGGTCAACTGCTCTCCGATTGCCTCATGAACTAAAGATGCTGCGACCGCAGAATCTACACCTCCTGATAAGCCACAGATTACTTGTTGATTGCCCACTTTGTCCTTTATTTGATTTACCGCAGTTTCTACAAATTGGGCTGGTGTCCAATTTTTTTCGGCTTCACAAATCTTGAACAAAAAATTTGCTAATATCTCTTTACCCATTGGTGTGTGAACTACTTCTGGATGGAACTGAATACCATATTTGTTGTTTGAATTTGCCATTGCTGCATAAGGAGAGTTCATCGATAGTCCTATAGCTTCAAAATCAGGAGGTAATGTTTCTACTTTGTCTCCGTGGCTCATCCATACATCGATTTGTTGCGGTAAACCAGCAAAAAGTAAGGATGTATTTTCGTTCATTTTTAGATAAGACTTCCCATATTCACGTGTCTTGGATGGATTAACCCGTCCTCCCAATTGATGAGCCATGAGTTGCATTCCGTAACAAATTCCTAGCACAGGTAAATTTGATGTTAGCAATTGTATGTCTGTCGCTGGAGCACTCTTGTCGTAGACGCTTCCTGGCCCCCCAGATAAGATAACTCCCATGGGGTTCATATCGCGAATTTCTTCAAGAGTTTTATTTGAGCTAATAACTTCGCAGTATACTTCTAGCTCTCTGATTCTCCTTGCAATTAACATGCTATACTGTGACCCAAAATCAACAACTAATATTGGTTTTTGTTTGCCGGGCTCAATATTATCGGATATTTCCATTTCAAATCTTTTCATATAAATTATTAATCGAAGTATGTTTTACTTTAGTACAAACTTATTATGAAATCTTGGTATAAGCGCTATTTTACATGCATTTTCAGGTTAGCGTCCGTGTTATACTCGGTCAAGGAGGTAGGGGCGTGATACGAGACCTAAATATACGAGCGGCTGCCGTGGTATTAAGATCTGGTGGGATGGTGGCTTTTCCTACTGATACCGTGTATGGATTGGGCGCGGATGCTTTTAATGAACGAGCAGTGGACAGAATATTTAGTGCGAAGAATCGGAATAGAGATCATGGGTTGCCCGTACTGATTTCTGACTTGGACCAAATAAAGGATTTAGTGAAAAAAATATCCAAAACAGAAAAGAAGCTTATAAAACATTTTTGGCCTGGTGCTTTGACAATAGTGTTTGGTAGAAACTCTAAAGTTCCAAATATCGTGTCAGGCGGTTTGGATACCATCGCTATTAGAATGCCTTCAAGCAGAATCGCTTTGGATTTGATAGAAGAATTTGGAGGTCCTATCGTTGGTACTAGTGCTAACCGTTCAGGTTTTGCTGAAGCGACGTCCGCTGAGGAAGCCGAAAAAGAGATCGGATCTTGGTTAGACTATGTTATCCCGTCGGATGAAATTTGCTCTGGGACACCGTCGACCATTTTAGATATAACGACTTCTCCTCCACGTATTTTACGAGAGGGGGGGGTATCAGCCTCAGAAATTTTTGATTTTCTTGGAATACCTTCTATTGATAACCAGGATGAACCTCAACCTGTTGGTTAAATAATATGTCGCAAGAAATCCCTGGAGCTTTGGAATACTATCGCCCGGCCCTTGATTCTTACATAACGGAACTTTTCGACTCTAAGGATCATGAACTATATGACATGATGCGTTATCAATTGGGTTGGGAAAATGGAACTTTAAGTTACCCGGGTAAATATATCCGACCATCTTTAATGCTTGCTTCAGTTGAGAGTTGTGGCGGTGATGTACATAAAGCGTTGCCAGGTGCAGTTGCTTTGGAATTACTGCATAATTTCTCATTAATTCATGATGATATTCAAGATGATAGTGTCTTGAGGAGATCCAGGCCGACGGTTTGGAATAGATGGAGCAAATCCCAAGCAATAAACGCAGGTGATGGCATGTATGCTATCTCGCGTCTTACTCTTTTAAGGCTATTAGATCAGGGTATTCCCCATGATAGAGTTTTTGACGCTGCGAAGGCGCTCGATCAAACTTGCTTGGCTTTATGCGAAGGTCAATTCAATGATCTTCTTTTTGAAGACCAATCAAACGTAGGGCTTGATGAATATTATGGGATGATTACAAACAAAACCGCATCGGTTTTCAAATGTGCATTTGAAATGGGTGCGGTGATCGCTGAAGGTACGGGAGTTAAGAGCGAACTGTTGGGAATTCTGGGTCTCGAACTTGGCTTAGCTTATCAGATCGTAGATGATATATTGGATATATGGGGAGACTCTGAAACCGGCAAGCAAATCGGTATAGATTTAAGGCGTGGCAAGAAAAGTTTACCAATTGTTTATGGTTTAAATAACCGATTAAATGATCAATATCGCAAACTACAATCTATATATAAAAACTCCGCTGATCGCAGAGACATAGATGAAATAAAGAACATATTGGATTCCATGAATGCCAAAGAATATTGCTTGAAGGAGGCAGAGAATCATTGGAACCGCGCAAAGTCTAAATTGGATCAAATAGAAATGTCTAATGACTCAAGAGAATCGATATTGTCGGCAGGTGATTTTTTACTTGGAAGAGTCAGATAAGTTTTTTTGTCTTAAATCTCGCTAAAAATATTCAGATATTAACTATTCTTGGAGATAAAATCCATTACTTTGATCCAGGAATCATCAGATGCATCCTTATCGTATCTTTCGTCCCAGCTGTCGTTAAAGAAAGCGTGTCTCGCGCCTTCATATATATGAGACTCTACAGACTTATCTCTCTCATTAAGCGCTTGTTCAAGATCGTTCGCCCGATCGATTTCATCACTACCATATATTGCCAGTACCGGAGCATTTAAGTCATCCAACTGTTCTACTGGATTTGGCAAGCCACCGTAATAAACTATAGCCCCGGCTAAATCAGTTTTACATGCCGTTAAGATGGATATGCCGCCACCCATACAATACCCGATTGTAAATATAGAGCCATTTGAAATTTCCATGTTTTTTAGGTAATCGATACTAGCTACCACATCTCGAGTCGCTCTTGTTCTATCAAGTCCTGAACTTAACCCTCTTGCTTCGTCAGGATCCGCGGTTTGCTTCCCATGGTAGAGATCGGGGGACAGCGCTACAAACCCTTGTCTTGCGAATCGCCTGGTGACATCACGTATATGCTCATCCAGGCCCCACCATTCTTGCAGAACGATAACACCTGTGTACTTGCCATCCTCCATCGGACGCGCTAAGTAGCCCGAAACAAGGTCTACGTCTTGAGTAACGATCGTATCTGGCATCTATTTAATCCCAGTAAGGTTTAAACGTTTGCTTTGAGAAAAGCTAGTGTTTTTTCCCAGGCATCTGCTGCTGCTTCGCTGTTATGGTTTCCACCAGAATCATTAAAGAAGCCATGCCCAGCTCCTGGATAAATGTGCTTCTGTACACTTTTTCCTCTGTTATTAAGTTCGGTTTCGAGCTCGTCTGCTCGCTCACCTTCGTCTTCGCCGTAAACAGCTAATATGGGAGCCTCGATGTTGTCCAAGAGATCCAATGGATTGGGTAATCCGCCGTAATATACGATTCCAGCATCAATACTATCGTTACAAGCAGTGAGTAAAGATACACCTCCGCCTAAGCAGTATCCAATAACTCCCATTTTGCCATTACTGAATTCTGAATCTTGAATATAATTCATAGCGGCCTGAGTGTCTCTAACGGCCCGTGCTCTATCTAAGCTACCAGCTAGTTTCCCTGCTTCTTGAGGGTCGGCTGTAACTTCTCCATGAAATAAGTCGGGTGCAATCGCTACATAGCCTTCTCGAGCAAACCTTCTTGTGACATCTCGAATGTGTTCATCTAATCCCCACCACTCTTGTATTATTACTAGTCCAGGATAGTTTCCGGCCTCCATTGGCCTAGCCATATATCCTTTAACTAAATCCACGTCGTGAGAAACAATTGTGTCAGGCATTTTTCCTCCCAAATACTTGTAAATACTATTCTACTTTTAAATCCTACCAGCGATTGCTTGTCTTGCCAACATTCCCGCTAAGAAGTCTTGCTTATTTATTACCTCGAAGTTCTCTTTTAGTTCGCTCTTCCGTCGACTGACGGGATACAGAACTGCCAATTCCCATACCGGTTTCCAGTAGAGATTTTGCCACTCGTATCTTTAGGACTTCGTCTGTACCCATGTATAGCTTGAGGTGGCGAGCGTCTCGATAAATCCTTTCGAGTGGATGAACTTCCATGTAACCGTGTCCACCTGCTATTTGCATGGCTTTATCAGCTGAATTTATTGCCGTTTTTGCAGAGAATACCTTAGCTATATTTAAATATGCTGCATCCTCCTCATTCGTAAATTGATTATCATCTACCATCTTGCTTGCTTTATAGGTGAGTTCCCTTGTAGCTGATACGTTTACAGCCATATCAGCTAGATATAGCTGTATTGCTTGTAATTCAGACAACGTGTCCCCGTAAATTTTTCTTTCTAAAGAGTAATTTCTAGAAAAGGCAAGAGACTCTTCTGCAGATCCAAGTCCTCTCGCAGCTAGTAGAGGTTGAATCGCATTCATGCTGATTCTTGCAATATTTGATCCTTCGCCCTCATTTCCAAGAAGGTTTTCCTCTGGAGTTGTGGCGTTATCAAATGACCAATCACAGTGAGGTATCCCCTTTATACCCATCCCTTCATCTCTTCTAAGAAAGATGAGCCCTGGGTTTGGCATATTTATGAGAAATGCGCTCATAGCTCCGTCTTCATTTTTAGCAAAGCATATGAAATAGTCGGCCACAGTCGATCCTGATACGAAATCTTTCTCGCCACTAATATAGTAAGTTCCATCTTTGATTTTAGCTTTTGTTACCATTGTCGATAAATCTGATGAAGCATTGGGTTCCGTTAAGGCAAATGCTCCTCTTAATGAGCCGTTTATTACCCCAGGAATAATTGTATTGATTAAATTTTCATTATTGGCTATTCGAAGAGGCCAGGTTGTTAAGGCTGATAATATTAAGATTTGCGCTGAAGATGCACAACCTCTTGCTATTTCTTCTACTGCGACTGTTAACCCTAGGGTTCCTAAGTCGGATCCTCCAAGCGTTTTAGGGAAAAGGATTGAAAAGAAACCTTTATCGGAAAAAAGATTAAATATATCTTCAGGGTATTCTCTATCTTGGTCTATTTCGTACGCTCTTGGAGCAACGTATTGTTTTACTACGTCCCTAACGGTCTGTCGTAAAATCTTATGTTCTTCGTTTAAGTTAGCATTTATATCCATGTGAAAACGGTAACATATAATTAATCTCTAAGATATGAGAAAATAATTGCAAACAAAATTTTGTTTTTAGTAAAACCAAAGAAAACAACAACTTAGGTGGTCTAGTGGAACATTTATTAGATATATATCGTTCTATGTTTACCATAAGGAAATTTGAAGAAATCGCCTCGCGTCAGATCGTTGATGAACGTATTCGAGGGCTTTTACATTCTTCGGAAGGTCAAGAGGCGGTCGCGGCTGGCGTTTGCCTAGCTCTTGATCAAAATGATTATTTAACAAGCACCCATCGCGGCCATGGCCATGCTATAGGAAAAGGTGTTGATATTAATCTCATGATGGCA
>Ga0310344_10001373_pt1 | contig 18607 bp, 13 predicted proteins | sample HC15DNA20200_MG_FD_203801 | JGI IMG/M metagenome (GOLD analysis project Ga0310344, IMG submission 203801) | Marine microbial communities from station ALOHA, North Pacific Subtropical Gyre - HC15-DNA-20-200_MG | ecosystem: Environmental > Aquatic > Marine > Oceanic | place: Pacific Ocean: North... | reverse complement strand
TGATTGTGGTAGCCGGGGGGACAGCAGGAAAATTCTCAGCAGTCTTGGGGGGATGGGCAAGCGGAACTACTGGTTCTACAGCTGTGACTCGGGAAATCACAACCTGAGAGATGTTAGAGTGATCGTCAGACAGGCTCGGAACTGAGGGGTAGGCATGAAAGATTCAACTGTGATTCTCGACCCGACTAACGAGATCGAACCAATAGGGCGGCAGCTTGCAACACGTCCAGATCAGCTACAGGGTACACTGGGCATAATTGACATTTCAAAACCACGGGGGGACGTCTTCTGCGACGAGCTCGAACGACTCGTCAGGCAGCAACTGCCCACACTCGACATCATCCGGTTGCGCAAGCCAACCTACACCAAACCAACACCAGCTAACTTACGCGATGAGGTTGGAGCCAGCTGTCAGGCGGTCATTCAAGCCCTCGCCGATTGAGGATCTTGCACGTCGTGCAGTGTGCACGACCTAGTCGACTACGAAAACCGTGGCATTCCGACGGTCATGGTGGCATCTTCAGAATTCAAAGCAGCAGCCAAAACTCAGGCCGCTGCATTAGGCCTCCCAGAACTCGCCGCTGGGTCCGTGTTCGTCCAGCACCCAATACAAGATGCCACTGACGAGGAAATGCGCGAGAAGGCACGCGAAGCAATCAGACCCATACTTGCTTCACTCACTACTCATCCTTAACATCACAGACAACGAACATTCCACCACCTTGGAGTGTCCTATCTGCCATAGCCTGTTCGCGACCAAGACTTAACTCCCCTCAAAGCCACACTCACCATTCATGGACGGTATCTTGCTGGCCACCATCGGCATCTATCTGGTGCTAGCTACCAGTATCGGCACCCTCATGACCAGTAGAGCCAGGAATGCTCACGGCTGGACCGTGGCTAGCGGAGGCATGTCAACAACGATGGTTGCCTTCGGTGTCGCTGGCACTAGAATTGGCGGCGCAGGCACCTACGGTGTCGCTGGAGATGTCATTAGCGGCGGAGTGTGGAATTTGTGGTGGTATGGCATCAATGCATTTCTAGCTCTTGCTATCGTTGGTCTTTTTTTTGGAATTTATTACCGCCGCTTAAAGTTGCATACGGTCGGCGAATTATTCTCAATCCGATTTGGTCGGAAGCGATGCCAGCGGCTCACGAGCCTGTGCGTCCAAACTGAGTACGCCATTGTCAATCTCATCGAAGCCTACGTGATTGCTGTCATCCTCAGCACGCTGACACCGCTACCCCTGTTCGGTGGAGTCATCGTTGCAGCCATGGTCTTCGCAAGCTATGTCTCACTGGGAGGACTATGGGGAACGGCAATTACTAATGTCATTCACTGCACAGTAGTATTGGTCGGTCTGCTTGCGGTGGGACTGATAGGAATTGAACACCTAGGCGGGTGGACCAGCGTGGTCTCAACCGTCGACAATCATCTCATCCGTAACTCACGTAACGCCGCAAGTTGGTGGCAATTCACAGGTAGCGGGTGGCTGCCAATCTTTGGGATGTTCTTTGCTACCGTCGTGCACACGCCAGCGGCCTCCGTCTACACAAACTATTCGACCGCTGCCAAAGATGAACGAAATATAGCACCTGCCTTCTTACTTGCAGGAACAATTGCAGCCCTAATGCCGATGCTTGCTGGACTCATCGGCATTCTCACGGCTGCTCGCTATGGTCTCGACACGGGCCTCAGTGGCTATCGGAACCTCACCACCTTAGCCACTGAAATCAGCCCTGTCATTGGCGGAATAGCCCTAGCTGCCGTACTGGCAGCCGTTATCTCATCCGGTGGCCCGATCCTGCTCTCAAGTGCAACAATGATCGTCCGAGACTGGTTGCCGGTCTCCGAGCAATCTTCGCCGCGCCGACAACTGAAGGCCTATCGTATTACCACAACTGTTTACGCATTGGCCGCTGCGTTGGCTGCCTGGATTGTCGCTACCTATACTACGGTGTCCATTCTTGATTTACTGCTCTTCGGATTCGCAATGGTGGTTCCACCAGCTGTTTCTGTGGCGTTCCTTCTATACTGGCGATCTACCACGGAACAAGGGGTTTACTGGGGCATGCTGAGCGGCTACGCTGCCGGATTGGTCTGGTTCGCACTCACCAAAGCCGCTCTTGTCCTGCAAACCACCACACCGGCAGGTTCGGAAAGCACTCTACTCCGCCTCGTTATCTCCAGCTTGACAGCTTGGGAAGAAACCATTGACCCATCATATCTAACCTTCTTCATTCCATTGTTCGTTGTGCCGGCCGTGTCTTTGCTAACCCGAAGCTCGGTTGGCCAAAAAGCCTTCTACCTGAAGCTCTCCGAGCAATCATCCACCGAGAAGGACCATTGATGCCTGACTCAGTCACCGTGTTGAAGCGAGGTAGTGTAGCCGTAATCTCACTAAACAACCCGCCAGTTAACGGACTGGGCTTCGTGCTACGCACCAGCCTTATGACGATACTACGGTTCACACTAGACGACAGTGCCGTGCAAGCGCTAGTTTTAGTGGGATCTGGAAAGATGTTCAGTGGTGGCGCTGATATTCGTGAGTTCGGACAGGCACCGCCACCAGAAACACCCAATCTTCCAGAACTGATCACTCTAATCGAAGCATCAAAAAAACCCATCGTCGCTGCCCTCCATGGTGTCGCGCTCGGCGGCGGATGCGAACTAGCTCTCGGCTGCCACGCGCGGCTGGCAACAGCTGACACACGGATGGGCTTGCCTGAAGTGACCCTGGGCATTGTCCCTGGCGCCGGAGGAACCCAGCGGTTGCCTAGACTTATAGGGATCACCGCAGCCTTGGACCTCATCACCAGCGGTCGCGTTGTCACAGCTAGCGAAGCACTCAAGCTCGGTATCATTGATGAGATTGTCGACAGCTCTATCGTCGACCAAGCAATTGCCCAAGCGTTGCGAATGGTCGAACGCCCCAGCCTGATCCGTCGGGCATCAGATCTGGACAACCACCTTGATGACATCCGCAGGAACCCTGATGTTTTTCAGCAGATTCGAGAACAGTTAACTAAGCGGGCTCGAGGCTTTGAGGCCCCCTACGCCTGCATCGACTGTATAGAAGCAGCGGTGTCCCAGCCGTTCCTAGAAGGACTCGCTACCGAGCGACAAACCTTCTTGCGATTGGTAAATTCGGATCAATCACGGGCCCAGCGGCACGCATTCTTCGCCGAGCGCGAGGCAGGCAAAATTCCTGATGTACCCAAGACCACTGCAACTCGCACCGTCCAGCAAGCTGCGGTTGTCGGATGCGGCACAATGGGCAGTGGTATCGCGATGAACTTCGCTAATGCCGATATCCCGGTGACAATCCTTGAGACCTCACAAGAGGCCCTCGATAAAGGATTGGACCTCATAAAGAAACACTACGCGGCAACTGTGTCCAAGGGACGGCTCGCACAAAGCGATATGAATAGCCGGCTCAGCCTAATCAAAACCACACTTCACCCTGGTGACCTCAACCAAGCTGATGTTGTCATCGAAGCGGCATTCGAAGATATGGCTGTCAAGAAAGACGTCTTCCGAAGGCTGGACGGCGCCTGCAAACCTGAAGCGATCCTTGCAACCAATACCTCAACCCTCAACATCAACGAAATCGCAGCCGCTACCAACCGACCTGAACGGGTCATCGGAACTCACTTCTTCAGTCCAGCCAACGTGATGAAGCTGATGGAAAACGTTCGCACAGACCACTCGTCGTCAGAAACCATAGCCACGATCATGAAATTATCCAAACGACTTTCAAAGATCGGAGTGTTGGTTGGCGTGTGCAACGGTTTCGTCGGCAATCGGATGCTCTATGCCTATCGTCGTCAGGCTGATTTCTTGCTTGAAGAAGGCGCACTCCCCGAACAGATTGACAAGGTGATATATGACTTTGGCATGCCGATGGGCCCCTACGCAATGGGGGACTTAGCTGGACTCGATGTGGGCTGGCGGATACGCAAGCAGCAAGCAGCAAACAGACCCGCCCACCTCCGGTATTCCACCCTTGCTGATCGAGTCTGTGAACTAGCACGGTTCGGGCAAAAAACCGGCGCTGGCTGGTTCCGATACCAAACCGGAAGCCGAACACCAATTCCTGACGATGCAATTAGAGAGCTTATCGAATCAATTTCCGAAGAACAGGGAATCACCAGGCGCCCAGTAACCGAACAAGAAATTCTCACCAGGTGTCTCTATCCTCTGATTAACGAGGGCGCAAAGATCCTTGACGAGGGCTTAGCCTTGCGAGCCAGTGATATCGACATCATCTGGATGTACGGCTATGGTTTTCCCCGCTATCGAGGCGGCCCGATGCACTGGGCCGACACGATCGGGTTAAAGGTGGTTTATGACGGCATGAGCCGCCTCCATGACCAACATGGGGCATGGCTGGAACCAGCCCCCTTGCTGCAGCAATTGGCCAAAACCGGCAAAGGATTCGGAGACCTCTAAGTTCTCAGCAGAGCTACCTAACAACAGTGATGCTTTGCAAGTTACTGCCCGTCGAATACATGTTGCACAACTGAACGCAGCCGATCCTCAGTCACCTGAAAGCCACTGTATCGAGAAGGCAGAACGTACGCCTCAACCACATCGTCGACCGAATCACCCGCTGCCTGACCGGCCTGTATTGTAGTCACCAAGTCGTTATAAAAATCGCTATAGCTAGCCAAGTCGCTCCACTGCAACACCTCATCGTTGTGACCAGGAATGACGGTGTCGACATTGTCGATATCCTCCACCGCTTTACGCAAGGTCTCTCCAAACTCAAGAGCACTACCATTGCCATTAGCTACATCAAGAAACGGTAGCCCCTTGCGAGCAAACATATCTCCCGTGTGTACAGTCCTCGCCGTCCTGAACACGACGAATGTGTCACCGTCGGTGTGACCTCTCCCAAAATAATAGAGATCGATTTGATCTGGACCACCACGAAACAGCGACATGCGGTCAGAGTAGGTCGTCTGTGGCAAATACTTTGCATTCTGGCCTTTAAACGCACCACAGTTCGTCACGGGCTCGCAACTTTGACGAGACATCTGAGCCAATGTGTTCTCATGCACCACGAAATCGACTGTGTCCGGAAACTCGACGTTCCCTCCGCTGTGGTCATAATGAGTGTGTGTATTTATGATTGTTGTCACGGGTTTATCGGTAATCTGGTCGACTTCGGCCAGAATGTCCTGGCCGTAGCCCAAGATTTTTGTATCGACGAGGGCAACACCGGAGGACATCACAAATACGGCGGTGTTCCCACCGCTGCGCATCCCCTGCTCCTCTGGGTCATTGGCCACCATGTAGAGACTCTCGGATACTTGGTGAACCACAAGATTCGCCCGTTCCTGCCGAGCCTCGTTGCTCGCTACGGCTACCAGCAACCCCAATAAAGTAAGGATTCCCAGACACACAGTACGTCTCATTGCTCCCTCCCATCACAGATATCACCGACTCTACTCCGGCCAAGCTTTGCACCACCCTCTTACTGGAACCAGGACACAAATGAACCACAATTATAGATAGCAGAGGATCACCTGGGTTAACTGCAGATCAGGACTGACCCAGCCCAGTGCATGGAGTGCTTGGCACTATTGACTGTTTCGCCAACTTCGGGAAGTCCAACCTTCTGTCCGAGGATGACAGTCACCCACCTCGCTCGCAAGTTGAACCACATGCCCTAGAAAGACCCTTCACCAGACCATTCAATAAAATCGAAGGCCCTAGTCTTCCCGGTGGATATCTCAGCCAGCTTAGCTTTCGAAGTCCCTAGAAATCAGCGACTACATCTTGCTGGATATCCAAGTTCCAGAAACTGCGTTGGGCTTCCAGGAGCTTTGGGTGAAATGGCGCCCAGTTCAAGCAACTCCACCTCCAGTTCGGGGAAACGTCGTCCGAGATTCCCATAGAACACACCTTGGGCAATCGTCAACGGTGTCCACCCACATTCGTTAATGTGGTTAAGCGCCGCGCCCTGCTCAAGCAAAAACAATGTCAGTTCCTTGGCGTCTCGCATAACAGACCCATGCAGTGCGGTATCGCCGTGACTATCAATGGTAGTCACTTCATCTCCAAGTTCGATCATCAACTTCACGGCTTCAAGTGCTTCTTCCTTCGTCCCAGCACTTTCATTCGGCCACACTGAAACACCTGCAGCCACAAGCAGCGCCGTCGTGCCATCCTCATTGGTCAACAGAGGGTCAGCACCAAGGTCAAGGAGAAGACCCATCAATTCGAGGTCGACGACCTTCGCTGCGAGCAGAAATGGCGTCGCATCAATACGGTTCAACTTATTCCGATAACCGTCTCGGGGTTCCTTCGTTTGCCGCGCGTTGACGTCTGCTCCGTGCAGGACCAGCGACTTGACCAACTCAAAATCTGTTACCCGTCCACTTTGCCGTGGGGATGGATTATGCTGGTTCTTGTTCGTATTTGGTCGTCGTGTCCAGACAAGCTGGTGCAGCGCGGTCCAACCTTGTTCAGAAGCATTCGGATCGGCACCACGCTCTAACAGGTGGACCGCCAAATCGTAGTGCGCATTAATCACGGCCACTACCAGCGCACTGGTACCGTCCGGCAGAGTTTGGTGAATATCTGCCCCTGCATCAAGCAACGCGTCCACTGTCTCAATGTGGCCGAGCCGCGTCGCAAACATAAGCGGCGTAAAACCGGCATCTGAGCGACTATCCACGTCAGCACCGCCCGCGATCAATGGCGCCACGACACTGGCATGCCGTTCGGCAGCAGCCCACATCAACGCAGTCTGCCCCAACCAACTCTCTCGAGCTATCGGATCGGCACCATGTTCCAACAGAGACACCACACTGCCCACTACCCCAGTCCGTGCAGCCACCATCAATGGAGTCTCACCGGTGGGCGAGGCCTGATTGGCGTCTGCACCTGCATCCAGCAGCAGTTTGACAATCGCAGCATGGCCGCCTCTGCAGGCCAACGCCAAGGGCGTGACACCAAAACGATTCGGCATGTTTGGATCCACACCTTCATCAAGCGCCAGTTGAAGCGACACTACATCCCCACTATGCGCTGCCTGATGTAGTTCGGCGTGAGCGTTAACCTCATCTGAGTTACCAGACTGGGCTCTCGAATGACTAGAAACTCCCAACACGCAGACAGCCATCAAGAACGTACCCACAGAAATTCTCAGGATTCTCATGCAACGCCACAACCCTCGCGAGCCGAGCCGATCAGTCATTCGCTCAACCTCAATATTGCAGTTCGTTTAGACGCTTGCCAAGGGGGCCAGTTCCACAAGCCGGCCGGTGCTGTCACCTAAACCGTCATCCAATCGAACACCCGCTTTATCAAGCTGACTAACCAGCAGATTCGTCATCGGGGTGTCTCGCGGGTATTGGAGGTGACGTCCACCTTGGAGCTGCCCTGCACCCCCACCTACCAACAACAGTGGAAGGTCAAAATGCAAATGCTTATTACTATCACTTAACGCTGCACCATACAGCAGCAACGAATGGTCCAGAAGGGAGCCGTCGCCATCTGGGGTATTTTCCAGCTGATCAAGAAAGTGCCTAAATAGAGAGACATGGTAGGCGTTGATCTTGGCAAGCTGAGCAAGTTTTGTTGGGTCATCACGATGATGGGATAAGCCATGGTGTGACTCAGGAATTCCGATCTCCGGATAGGCGCGCCCATTTAATTCACGCCCCAGCATGAAAGTGAAGACCCGAGTCATATCAACCTGATACGCCAAGGCCATCAGATCAAACATCAGCTCAACGTGCTCCCGATACGACTCCGGAATGCCAACGGGACGTTCAAGTTCTGGCAATTCTGTATCGTTCTGCTCTGACAGTTGAATACGACGCTCAATGGCACGAACTGCATCAAGGTACTGCGTAACGCGAGCTCGATCACTCAAACCAACTTCACGCTGCAACCGCGCCAAGTCACTCGTGATGGCATCGAGAATGCTGCGGTCCTTCCGGAATTCCGATTGTCGGTTTGCCGTAGAGCCAGCTTCGCCAAAGAGTCGCTCGAAAACAACGCGCGGATTGTTTTGCATCGGCAGCGGTGTCGTTTCATCTCGCCAGGAAATGGTGTTCATGTAGATGCAGCTGTATCCGTTATCGCAACTCCCGACCAGAAAGTCTTGGTCGATAGCGAGTTCCAGCGAACTGAGCGGTGTGTTACGCCCAAGTTGGTCCGCCGCGATCTGATCAACTGTCTTGCCAGCGCGGACATCAGCACCTTCTGTTTCACGAGGATGCACGCCGTTCAACCATGTCGCGGTCGCCCGTGTGTGCTCACCATTTCCGTCCCCAAGCGCCTCAGCCTGGCCTTGAGCCAACCCACTAACCACGACCGTCTGCTCACGGTACGATGCAAGTGGACTCAATACAGTAGACAACTCCAGGGACTCCGTTGCGGCAGGCGTCCACGCATCCATCGCCATACCATTAGGACTGTAGACCCAACCCAAACGCCGGACCGGCTCAGCCGCCCGACCAGAAATACCAGACAACGCCGGAACCATCGCATCGAGCATTGGCAACGCCAGCGCTGCACCCACACCACGTAACATAGTCCGACGCGCAAGAGTTCTCTTCGTAATGATCATGATTCCGTTCTCCTCATTCTGAACGGTGGACTTTTGACGATACCAAGAATGATCGATGAGAAACGATAGTCTTCTTCGGCCGCACCTCGCAGAATATCCCGAACTGTTGGAGCATCGTAATATTCCAATCCTCTGCCCAAAGCATAGGTCATGAGTTTTTCCGTCAGCGTACCTACAAAACGCCAGGGATCCGAAACTAAGGCATCCCGTAAACCAGAGGCACCGTCGAATTGGGTACCGTCAGGCAGCTCTCCGGTCGCATCGATTGGCGTATTCGCAGCCGTATGGGTTCGAAATCGACCCACAGCATCGAATTGCTCCAGTGCAAAACCAGGAGGATCCATCAGTCGGTGACAACTCGCGCATGCTGGATTGGCTCGGTGACGCTCTGTGGCTTCCCGCATGGACAAAACCTCACCATCGTTAGTCGTCTCTTCCAATGACGGCACATCCGGCGGTGGAGACGCTGGAGGTGTGCCTAATAGGTTCTCTAGTACCCACTTCCCACGCAAAACTGGAGAGGTACGATTGGGATACGCTGTCACCGCAAGAATACTGGCCTGTCCGAGGAGCCCACGCCGTGCATTATTCGTCAACCCATCGAGCGACACGCGCCTGAAGTGACTGCCATATACGTTTGGAATGTCATAGTGCCTGGCCAAACGCTCATTGACAAACGTGTAGTCTGCAGTCAATAACTCCAGAACGTTTTGATCGTCACGAAAAATACTTTCGACAAATAATTCTGTTTCTCGGCGCATAGCCTGTCGCAAGGCTTCACCGACATGCGGGAACAAGTCCTCATCAGGATAAACTGCCGGCACATTTCGTAAATAGAGCCACTGACTTGAAAAATTTGTAACTAAAGCACGTGCTCGATCGTCGGCGAGCATGCGGCGCGTTTGTCGCTCTAAAACCTCTGGATCTCTGAGTCGGCCTGCATTCGCAAGGCCAATCAACTCGTCATCAGGCAAACTAGACCACAAAAAAAACGAGAGCCGTGAAGCTAACTCTAGGTCCGTAATCTCATAATTGGTACCCGCGGCAAGTCCGCCTGGATCTCGCTCGACACGTAGAACAAACTCCGGACTGGCCAACACCCACCGTAAGGCTAGTTCAATACCAGCCTCAAACCCTTCGGCGGCGCTGCCATCTTCAAAGAACCCCAACAAGACATCTAGATCACCCGTGGTTACCGGACGCCGATAGGCACGCCTGGCAAGTGTGGACAGGATTTCCCGAGCACATGCGATCTGCTCAAGCGCCGAGTCAGTCTCAGATGGCTCACAGACAAAGATCCGCCGTCGGCTTGGAGTCGGCTCCACCGGTGACCCACTGTTTACCCCGTAAGGGCCCGTTACGGTAACTTGGCCAAGATAGGGTTGATGTCGCGTATCCGTTCCGGTGTACGGCCGCAGATAGGGTTCACGTACTGTTTCCGGATAAGCCCATGTCCTCCTAGCGAAGGTCACCTGGATCTCCCGAGGGCCTGCACGAACAGGCAAACGAAATTCCCAGTCACTATCTACAGTACGCTGCCTAGCTTGCCAATCACGAAACGTATCACTGTCCCTGGGTGCATCCACTGGAGGCCGCTCACCCACCACATAGGACTTAACAACCTCATCATCGAGACTGACTTCGACGGCATGCGGAACATCGAATACTGCGAGTCGACCACCGGCATTTCTCGCTAGAAGCACCCTCACCACGTATTCTCCGTCCTGTGGAAAGTTGTAGTGAAAGTTTGCTCCACCCCGCGTCCCGAACGGCATGCCTTCGACCCAATCCTCTTGCGAGAGATCATTCGCCACACGAAACGTTTCGGTGGTGGCTGACGGCACCGGCCTACCCATCGCAATCCGGCTAATTTTTCGCGCTGCGCCCAGGTACCGTTCAAGTAGCGTCGGCGAGATGCCGAGCACACCAGCGATGTTGTCGAAACCATAACTACCGCCATCGGCCGGCAGTAGCTCGGTCACGTCGACCTCCAAGTCCAACAGATCCCTAACCGCGTTGTGATATTCAGTACGATTCAGTCGATGAAACGCTTCAGTTCGACCGGGGTTTGGAGAATCCGCAGCAACCCGGTCAAGCTCCTTTTCAAGCCAGGACACAAAGCGACCGTAGGTCTCCACGTTCGGTCTCGGGCGGGAAGGGGGCGGCATCGCACCTGCACGTAGCTTCCGAACTACAGTCTCCCAAGTCGCCGGCGCCTCATGCACCGACAAAACATCAAGGTCATCGAGTACCAAGTCGCCAGCCCGCACTTGACCGTTGTGACAACTCACGCAGTAACGATCAAGCAAACCATGTTGCCACGAATCAGGTTGTGACTCGGCCGGTTGTAGCGACCCGGCACTAACAACGGCCAGCTGGGTAGCAAACAGCCCCACCATGCTGGCGGTCAACGTGACCAGCGGCATTCTCCGTGACATAGCCATACCCATGAACCTGATTGTACTCTCTTACTCCGCTTTAGCGACGCCACCAAATGGATGTGTAATGACCAGAAGCCATCCAGGGCACCGGATTGCGGTAAACTGGCTTCAATTCCAAACAGGAGGCAACGGATGCAACGGCGTTCAGCACGGGGAATGACCCTGATCACTGCAATCACCATGACGCTATCCATCCCGTGCGCCGCCAGTGGCCAGGACGTGGAGTGGCCAGTCTACGCGGCTGATCAAGCAGGTACAAAGTATCTGCCGTTGGACCAAATCAATGCGGATAATGTGGATGACCTCGGAATAGTGTGGCGCCAGCCGGTCATCCCTGACGCTATCCGCAATGGCGAAACCACACGGGGCCCAGTTGGATCTCAAACCACACCATTGATGGCGGATGGCCGTCTGTATTTCAGTACAGGGCTAGGCACAATCGCTGCACTCGACCCTACAACCGGCGAGGTCCTCTGGAATACAGGACCTCGGGATGGGATTCGTGTCCGACAGACACGGGGAATCGCCTACTGGAGCAACGGTACCCAGCAGCGAGTCATCGCTACCTTGGGACCTAGACTGGTATCTCTTGATGCCCGAGATGGCCAGTACGACACAGCCTTCGGCGACGAAGGCGAGGTCGACCTACGGTTAGGACTACTGCGTCCATTTCCTGATTTTTACTGGAATGCGGCCCCTATTATTGTCAGAGACGTCATCATCATCGGCTCCTACGTCGAGGACATCACCACCAATCAGCTGATAGCCAACAAGGAATCACCCCGAGGTGATGTTCGGGGATTTGACATCCGCACCGGCGAGCACATCTGGACGTTTCACACTATTCCACGCGAAAACGAGTTCGGAGTTGAAACATGGGGGATCGATCCCGTCGACGATCGGGCATCGTGGGAATACAGTGGCAACACCAACATGTGGGCCCACCCAACCGGCGACGAAGAGCTGGGGATCGTTTACCTCCCGCTGTCAACTCCAACCAACGATTACTACGGCGGTCATCGGCCTGGAGACAACCTATTTGCTGAGAGCCTCGTCGCCATCGAAGCTCAAACTGGCGAGCGCCTGTGGCATTTCCAAGCGATTCATCATGGGGTATGGGATTACGACTTCGCCTCTTCGGCCGTTTTGATGGACATCACCGTTGGCGGCCGAAAAATCCGGGCTGTCGCCCAACCCAGTAAGCAAGCATTCGTTTACGTGTTCGATCGAAGCACCGGTGAACCTGTCTGGCCAATCGAAGAGCGCCCCGTTGCTCCGTCCAACGTCCCAGGCGAACGGCTTTCCCCCACTCAACCCTTTCCCACCAAGCCACCACCTTTCGAACTTCAGGGAGTCACGGTGGACGATTTGATCGACTTCACCCCAGAACTCCGCGCCGAGGCGATCGAACTGATTGACCAATATAGCTGGGGACCGATATTCACCCCCCCCGTGGTACTCGACCCAAGCCCATCTGGGAAAAAAGGCACAATCTTTAGCCCTGGAACGGCCGGGGGCGCAAGCTGGAGCGGTGCCGGAGTCGACCCCGAAGGCGGGACACTCTATGTACCGTCAACCTACAGCCAGAACGTCGTAGCACTGGTTCCCTCTGAACATCCCCGAGCTAACGTTCGGCTCGTTCGAGAGAAATACACAGCACTACCAGGGCCACAAGGTCTACCGATGTTCAAACCTCCCTACGGTCGACTCACAGCCATTGACTTGAATGAAGGCGAGATCAGCTGGCAGGTCGCCAATGGCGACGGTCCCCAAGATCACCCGGCCATCAGGCATCTAGACTTGCCCAAACTCGGTCAAGGGGGACGTGCCTCTGTCTTGGTCACGAAGTCACTTGTATTCTTGGGGGAAGGCAGCAACACCGGTGTCGCCTCAAGGCAACAATGGTGGAACGGTCCAGGCGGCAAGATGTTTCGAGCCTACGACAAGGCCACTGGAAAAGTGGTTTGGGAAATAGAACTACCTGGCGGCACGAGCGGTGCGCCAATGACCTATATGGTGGAGGGTCGTCAGTATATCGTCGCAACAGTGGGCTGGAACGATATGGCGAGCGAATTGATTGCGCTAGCTCTACCTAACCATGACTAAGATCAAGGGACGGAGAAACGGCATGAGGTGGAAAAATCTAACTCAATGTCTGCTAGTAATACTAGTCATCACACTGACCGGGCCAAGTTGGACAACCCAAACAATAGCCCAAGACACAAACAACCCGTTCACAAGTCGAATAGACCTGCGGATGGGTCAGCGACTATTCCAAACACAGTGCACCACATGTCACGGACTTAACGCCACAGGGGGGAACGAAGGCATTGGCCCGGACCTGACAACCGGTCGATTCCGCCATGCCGACACCGATGTCGGCCTTTATCGGGTCATCCGAAATGGAGTCCGAGGTACTGCAATGATAGGGCTCGGCGCAGAATCTCCAGATCAATCGATCTGGCAGCTAGTTACGTATCTCCGCTCGCTCAGCTCAACCGCAGACGACCCAGGAGGCTCCCCAGTCATCGGGCGACAGCTATTCAACGGCAAGGGCAACTGCAACCGCTGCCACATGGTTAACGGAGAAGGAGGCCGACTCGGTCCAGATCTATCCTTCGTTGGCGAACGACGCGGGCCGAGCGAACTCTTAGCCGACCTTGTTAACCCAGATGACGAAGTATCCCCCCGCTGGTGGACAATGAAAGTCTCAGGGTTAGACGGTCGGCAATTCGAAGGCCTTCGCATGCATGAAGACACATTCACGTTCCGCATCATGGACGCTGACGAGAACCTCCGCTCTTTCGAAAAATATGGACCTTGGTCATACGAGCGGATTCAGAGTTCTACTATGCCAAACTACACGCAATCACTAACACCAGAGGAGCGTAATAACCTGGTAGCCTATCTCTTTTCTCTACGGAGGGACCGATGACCCTAACGCGATTAATCATCTTTGCCCTACTGTTGACACCTGGTCGACCTACTACCGCGCAACCTACCGCCGAAACCGAGAGCCCAGCCGTATTCTCGCCAGTTACCTGGGAACGGCTGCTGAATGCAGGCAGCGAACCTCACAACTGGTTAATGTACAATGGCACACTCGATAGTAAGCGCTTCAGCCAACTCGACCAGATTGACACTTCTACCGTCGCAAGCCTTAAACTCAAGTGGGCCCACCACATTCCACAACTCGATCGTGCCGAAACAACCCCGCTTGTTGTAGATGGAGTTATGTTTATTACCGAATCACCAAGCAATGTGGTAGCGGTAGACGCTGTCACAGGACGGCCATTCTGGCGTTACGATCATCCCCTGCCTGACGATCTCCGTATCTGCTGCGGACGCAACAACAGGGGTGTCGCAATTCTCGGGGAAACCCTCTACATGAGTACGCTTGACGCACACTTGGTTGCGATCGATGGCCGCTCCGGAAGTTTGCTCTGGAACCAAGAAGTAGCTGATCATCGAAGCGGATACAGCAAGACCGCAGCACCACTCATCGTAAAAGACCGGGTTGTGACAGGTATCGCCGGCGGCGAATATGGCATTCGTGGGTTCCTCGATGCTTACAACGCTGACACCGGCGAGCGAGAGTGGCGCACCTACACTATTCCGGGACCAGACCACCCAGATAATCGAACTTGGGCAGGCGATTCTTGGCGCACTGGTGGTTCACCAACCTGGATCACAGGGTCCTACGACCCCGAGTTAAACCTGGTTTACTGGGGCACCGGTAACCCTGGGCCTGACTGGAATGGAGATGTTCGGCAAGGTGACAACCTTTACGCGGATTCGGTGCTAGCACTCAACGGCGATACGGGAGAGATGTCATGGTATTTCCAGTTCACTCCCCACGACGTCCATGACTGGGACGCTATTCAGATCCCGGTGCTAGCAGACATCGAACTCGACGGAGAGACCCGCAAGGCAATGCTATGGGCCAACCGTAATGGGTTCTACTACACGCTCGATCGCGAGACCGGCGAGTTTCTATTGGGAAAAGCATTCGCCAGACAAACTTGGGCAGAAGGACTCGACTCAAACGGACGTCCTATCCGCCGGCCAGGAACGTTCCCAAGCCAAGAAGGCACCCTAGTCGCGCCAATCGCTGGAGGAGCAACAAACTGGTGGTCACCTGCATACAGCCCGCGCACCGGTCTACTCTACGTCAACGCCTTCGACGGCGAAGCATTGTTCTTTAGCAGAGAACAAGAATATGTCGAAGGGAACACCTTTACGGGAGGTGGAACCGAAACGCCACTCGCTATCGACAACTATGCTAGTGCGATCCGTGCTATCGATCCAAGCACTGGCGACATCAAATGGGAGTTCCCAATTACACCCAGGAGTCGAGCCGGAGTACTGGCTACGGCCGGCGATGTCGTTTTCAGCGCCAGCGTAGACGGATATTTCTATGCCCTTGATGCTACAAACGGACAACCTTTATGGGATATCGCGTTGGGAGGTCCGGTACACGCCTCACCGATGACCTATGCCGTAAACGGACAACAGTTTGTAACGATGACTATCGGCAACGTCGTGTACACTTTCGGCCTTGACGATTAATCTCATGGGTTGGACACCAAAACCAACGAGAGCTGCTCACCTGGCTTGGAAGTTGGTTACAATTGAACCCAACTACCTGACACGTTCAAACCAATCGGCACAATAGCCGAACCAATGCGCTTATCCATCATCATTCCCGTTTACAACGAACGCGCCACTATCACCGAGGTGTTGGCGCGTGTGCAAGCAGTTGATCTCAAGACTGAAATCGTTGTCGTCGATGATGCATCAAACGATGGAACAGCCGAGTGGCTCAAAGATTGGGTAACCCAGCAGTCGAAAGAGGTGACCCTGTGTCACCACGAGCGAAATCGTGGAAAAGGAGCAGCAATCCGAACGGGACTCCAAGAAATTACGGGGGACTACGTAATCATTCAAGATGGTGACCTAGAATATGACCCAAATGATTACGTTCGGTTACTCGAACCACTGCTCAACGGCCAAAGTCGGGTTGTCTACGGATCCAGGTTTCTTGGGGGACAGCACGGAATGTTCTTTACTCAGTGGGCCGGCAATGCATCTTTGACCAAACTGACGAACTTACTTTTCCGTTCGTCGCTGACCGATATGGAAACTTGTTACAAAATTTTTGACAAAAACCTAATTTGTAGTCTAAATCTGACTTCAAACCGCTTCGACATCGAGCCAGAACTCACTGCCAAAGTACTGAAACAGGGTCTGAAAATCATCGAAGTCCCAATCTCCTACACTGGGCGCTCGTACAGCAAGGGCAAGAAAATCAACTGGCGTGACTTTGTGTCGGCAATCTGGACATTGCTTCGCCTTCGCCTTTGACGAGACTATCGTCGCCTCTTAACCAATTTCTCCAGGCTTCTGGTTGGCTTAATGTGACCTATCCTCCTTGTCACAAAGCAGCCCATGGTCGATCATTAAGAGATGACGTCACCACGAACAGAAGCATCCGTAGACCAAGGCCCTGTCGACCTCGTCGAATGGTATTTCACACAGGGCTGGACTGATGGCTTCCCGGTGGTGCCGCCGACCCCTAGAAAAGTCGACACCATGGTCGAAGCCCTCGGGGGGAACCCCGGTGAACTCGAAGCACGTGTGCCTCCACGCTGGGGCAGTCTTACGCGAGAAGTGCTGGCGACCAACATGGTGCTAGCCGGGTGCCTACCCACCTACGCCCCTCTGGTCCGGGCTGCGATGCTGGCCCTCTGTAGCGCACACTTCAATCTGCAGGGGGTGCAGTCCACTACCCACATGGCAGCCCCACTAATGGTGGTGAACGGTCCGATTCGAGACGAAATTGGCATGAACGCTGGCGCTAACGTATTTGGCTCAGGCAACCGGGCCAATGCAACGATCGGCCGCGCCATTCGACTGATACTGCTCAATGTCGGCGGTGCCTGGCCAGGCGACCTCGACAAGAGCACCTTGGGCCATCCTGGAAAATACAGTTTCTGTATCGCCGAAAATGAGCAGGCAAGCCCTTGGGCACCCTATCACGTCGAACAAGGCTTCGGCCCAAATGACAGCACCGTCTTCTGCATCGCAACCGAGGGACCCCACAGTGTTACCAACCATGTCGCAGACGACCCAGAAGGAATACTCGATAGCCTAGTGTCAGCCATGAGCACAATTGCCCATAACAACGCTGTCAGCAGCGGATCATGCGCTGTCGTGATCGGTCCCGAACACGCCGCTACCATCGCTGGAAAGGATTGGACTAGGAGCGATGTGCGCCGATATCTATGGTCACAAACGACCAACACTTACGACGATATCAGCTTTAAGAACCGTTACGGCAAAATCTATAACAGGAACTTACCAAAGTGGTACCGGCGAGAACCTGGCGCACGGATACCAATTGTGCCTACACCAGATGATATCCACCTGTTCGTTGCCGGGGGGGACGCTGGCCGCTTCTCCGCGTTCCTCCCAGGCTGGGGCCACATGACCGCGCCTGTTCTCCGCGCGATTGATGGACACGCACCAAAGGGACACATCCGCTGCATCGACGGCAGCTGCGAACTTTGACTCAAAACACAATTGTCGTCTCAATTAAGGCGTCGCTGGCGGCCGAACGGCCGCTGACCTAGAGCTCGCTGCATCACCTCATATTGCACGGCCATAATACGACCGACCGACTGAATCCAATACGAGGCGTTGTGAGCACCAGGCATCTGCATATAATCAAATGGGATGTCTCTCCCTACCAGAATCGATGCTAGTTCCCTCGCGCCGGAAATAAGTCGATCTTCAGTTCCACAATCAAGATAAATGTGTGGAAGGAGCTCCTCGGACACTTGATCAATCAGCTTGAATGGATCATATGCGTCTGCATCTTCGGCGGTGACAAATTCCAACCCCTGCGGTGAGCGTTCCACTTGACTACTAAACCCGGGAACACCAATGAGCGGGTTTGGCCGGCGGCGGCGTGCAGCTCGCTCGGCCTGCTCGGCTGCAGTCAACTGACGACGCCGCGGTCTGGGATCAGCTTCGCCACGAAGCCGGCTAGCTGCCTGTCGACCATGTTCAAGAGCACCACTGGTACTCCCAATCGATATGAACATCTCAGGGTGCCTAAGGCCCAACGTAATCGCCCCGTAGCCACCCATCGAAAGGCCTGTCATTGCCCTTCCCTCACGACGAGCAATCGTCCGGAAACTCCAATCAACGTGACTAACCACATCTTGGATGATGTGGTCCTCCCAGTTATTCCGTTGACCACCTTCACTCTCAGCCCAATTGACATACCAGGAATTGCCAACATCAGGCATCACCACAATAAGATCATCATAAAGCCCTGCATAAAAGGGTGAACCGTTCGCTAATCCCCAAGTCGTGTAGTTCTGCCCCAGTCCGTGGAGGAGATACAACACTGGATACCGCTGGGAAGAGGACTCATAGCCTCTGGGCAACAAAATGTTGTAATGCATCGTCCGACCCACAGCCGGACTAAAAAACTTGACCGTCTCGAGCTCGAGAGTCTCGGCCTGTGACGGCAGTGCCATAAAGGCGACTACTGCTACCAGTGATGCACTA
>Ga0310344_10001372_pt1 | contig 18608 bp, 17 predicted proteins | sample HC15DNA20200_MG_FD_203801 | JGI IMG/M metagenome (GOLD analysis project Ga0310344, IMG submission 203801) | Marine microbial communities from station ALOHA, North Pacific Subtropical Gyre - HC15-DNA-20-200_MG | ecosystem: Environmental > Aquatic > Marine > Oceanic | place: Pacific Ocean: North... | reverse complement strand
AATGGGAATTACTAGAGATTTAGGGGAAAAAATTGAAAACTGGACATATAATAAACACAATGAAGCTCAAAGAATAGCCCTTGAGTTAAAAAAAAAAATAGCAAAATAATTTAATGGAATTTTTAAATTCTTTAAAAAAAAGATCAAAACATTACACCGCACCTTTTAGTCATTGGGAGTTAAATGAGCCATTAACACAAGATGCCATAAAAGAAATTTGTAAAACCGAAATTACAGACTTAAGTAAAATGAACATAAATTATGATGGAACCAGAGCGGTCGACGGAGGAGAGGGAAAATTTAGAGAGGGTATATCAAGTGGTGGAAAAGCAATAAAATTTAGATGCTTCGTTAGCAAAGACAATTCAAAAGATTTTCCTAATCTAAATGGTTTAATAGAAGAGCTGAGATCAAAGGAAGTACATGGATATATTAGTGAATTAATAAAAAAAGATCTTTCGAATTCATATGTAAGAGTCGAAGTAATATGTGATCGCCAAGGATTTTGGCTAAAACCTCATTGTGATATTAAAGAAAAATTAATTTCAGGTCTTTTTTTTGCAAATCCATTTAGCGAATCTGAAAATTTAGGTACAGATTTTTATGATGAAAAATTAAATAAAGTAAAAACGGTTCCCTATAAAAATAATTATGGATATTTTTTTACAAGCGGGCCAAACACATGGCACGGTATGGAAAAAAAAGAAATTAAAAAAGAGAGAAGGTGTTTACAAGTTAATTACGTTACATTCCCGACAGATTGGCAAGTAAAATAGCTTTATTATCGTTTACTTATAATAAAAAGTTTTAATATTATTTATTTAATGTCTTGGAGAGAAGTTACGGTAATTTTTTTTGATTTAAGAGACTTAATACCTTCTAAGCAAGCATAAGCAGTAGACATATTTGTACAATATGGCACTTTATTAATTAGAGTAGCCCTTCTTAGTGAAGTTGAATCCTGAACTCTAGAAGCACGTTTTCCACCCCCGGTGTTAATTACCAAAGCAATTTTTTTTGCGTTTAGAATGTCTACAATATGAGGCGAACCTTCGCTTACTTTATTTACTTTTTTACATTTAATACCATTTTTATTTATTATATTTGCCGTACCTGGAGTTCCACATAATGAAAAATTTAATTCAATTAATTTTTTTGCTAAATTGATACCCTCATTTTTATGCTTGTCTTTTAAAGAAATAAAAGCCAGTCCTTTTGTTGGAAGTGAATTTCCAGCTGCTATTTGACTTTTACTGAATGCAATACCAAAATCCTTATCAAATCCCATTACTTCTCCTGTAGATTTCATTTCAGGTCCTAGCAACACATCAACATTTGGAAATTTATTAAATGGAAATACAGCTTCTTTTACAGCAAACATTTTTTTATTTTTATTTGCTAAATTAAATTTTGATAATTTTTCACCAGTCATTACTCTTGAAGCAATTTTTGCTAAAGGAATTCCTTTTGCTTTTGAAACAAAAGGAACAGTTCTACTTGCCCTTGGGTTCACTTCAATTATGTAAATCTGATCATTTTTAATTGCATATTGTACATTCATAAAACCTTTTACTTTTAATGCTATCGCTAGCTTTTTTGTTTGGTTTTTAATTTCATTTATTAATTTTTCTTTAATAGCAATCGGAGGAAGACAACATGCAGAGTCACCTGAGTGAATACCTGCTTCTTCGATGTGTTGCATTATTCCAGCAACAAAAACTTCTTTCCCATCCGAAATGGCATCTACATCAACTTCCATTGCATTGTTAATAAACTTATCTATTAATATAGGGTTATTTTCTGCAGCTTTAAAAGCTTCTTCGACAAAATTTTTTAATTGATTTTTTTCATATACTATTTCCATTGCTCTTCCACCTAAAACATAAGAAGGTCTAACAACTAAAGGTAAACCAATTTTATTAGCAATTTTAATTGCCTCACCATAGGATTTTGCAATTCCACTTTCTGCTTGTTTTAATTTTAATTTGATTAAAAGTTTTCTAAATCTGTCTCTATCTTCTGCAAGATCAATAGAAGAATGCTGAGTTCCCAAAATAGGTAATGAATTTTCATGAAGAAATTTTGCCAATCTAATAGGAGTTTGTCCTCCAAATTGTGCAATTATGCCAAGTAAATTACCTTTAGATTTTTCTTTTAAAATTATGTTGTGAACATACTCTTCAATTAAAGGTTCAAAGTACAATCTATCACTAGTGTCATAATCGGTTGAAACAGTTTCAGGATTACAATTTATCATTATTGTTTCATACCCAGACTCTTTTAAAGCAAAACTTGCTTGGCAACAGCAATAATCAAACTCTATACCTTGACCAATTCTATTAGGCCCACCTCCTAAAATAATTACTTTCTTTTTAGATGACGGTTTCGCTTCACATTCAGTGCTAAGCATAAAATTTCTTTGATACGTTGAGTACATATATGGAGTAAAGGATTTAAATTCAGCCGCACAAGTATCTACTTTTTTAAATACTGGTAAAATTTTTAAAGCTAATCTTTTTCTTCTAACAATTTTTTCACTTAAACCAGATAGCCGAGATAACTTCTTATCTGAAAATCCTATTGATTTAATTCTGTTAAATTCATTAAAATTTTTGGGCAAACCTTTTTTTAATATATTATTTTCAGCATCTACAATTTCTTTTATTTGATCTAAAAACCAAGGATCTATTTTTGATAATTTATAAATCTTACCAATGTTAATTTTTTTACGCATTGCTTCAGCTATTAGTAAAATTTTATTTGGTATGTTGATCTTTAGTTGTTTTTCAATTTCCTTCTTATCCAAGTTAAAAATTCTATCTAATCCTGAAAAACCAACTTCTAGAGATACAATAGCTTTTTGGAGAGATTCTTTAAAATTTCTTCCAATTGCCATAGCTTCTCCAACTGATTTCATAGAAGTTCCTAATATTGGAGGAGTGGTTGAAAATTTTTCAAAAGTAAATCTTGGAATTTTAGTAACTACATAATCTATCGTTGGTTCAAATGATGCAGGAGTTACTTTTGTAATTTCATTTTTTAATTCATCTAGCGTGTAGCCTATAGCTAGCTTTGTTGCAATTTTTGCTATTGGAAAACCTGTTGCTTTGGATGCTAGTGCCGATGATCTAGATACTCTAGGATTCATTTCTATTACTACCATCCTTCCATTTTTTGGATTTATGGCAAACTGGACATTAGATCCACCAGTTTCAACACCAATTTTTCTAAGACATGCTATCGAAGCATTTCTCATAACTTGATATTCTTTATCTGTTAATGTTAGGGCTGGGGCTATTGTTACAGAATCTCCCGTATGAATTCCCATGGGGTCAACATTTTCTATTGAACATACAATGATACAGTTGTCTTTTTTGTCTCTTACAACCTCCATTTCAAACTCCTTCCAACCTTCTAGGCATTCTTCGACTAAAACTTGAGTCACAGGTGATGCTGCCAAGCCTTCTTTTATAATTTTGAAAAAATCCTTTTTGTTTTTAGCAATACCACTTCCAAGTCCTCCAAGTGTAAAAGCTGGTCTAATAATTGCCGGTAGTCCTATTTTTTTTAAACTTTTTTTTGCTTGTTTTAAATTTTTAACTATATTTGATTTTGGAAGATCCAAACCAATATCAGACATATTTTTTCTGAATTTTTTTCTATCCTCAGCATTTGAAATTGCTTTAGAATTAGCTCCTATTAATTCAATTTTATATTTTTTTAAGATTCCACTTTTTTCAGCTTCCATTGCTAAATTTAATGCAGTTTGACCTCCCATTGTTGGCAAAATAGCATCAGGTTTTTCTTTTATTAATATTTTTTCTAAAATTTCTTTTGTGATTGGCTCAATGTAGGTTTTGTCTGCAACTTTTGGGTCAGTCATAATAGTTGCCGGGTTCGAATTTATTAAAATTACATTGTATCCTTCATCCTTCAAAGCTTTACAAGCCTGGGTTCCAGAATAGTCAAATTCACATGCTTGACCAATAATTATAGGGCCAGCTCCTACTACTAAAATTTTTTTAATATCTTTTCTTTTTGGCATTTGCTTTCATACAGTTAATAAATTCTTTAAATAAATAGACGCTATCTTGTGGCCCAGGATTAGATTCAGGATGATATTGAACAGAGAAAATAGGTTTATTTTTTAATCTGATTCCTTCTATGCAATTATCAAATAAAGATTTATGAGTAATCTCAATATTTTTTGGTAAACTTTCTTTAACAATTTCGAAACCATGATTTTGCGATGTAATCTCTACATTGCTATTAATTAAGTTTTTAACCGGGTGATTTGCACCTCTATGCCCAAGTTTCATTTTTTTTGTTTTTGCTCCAAGTGCTAAAGCAAGTATTTGGTGGCCAAGACAAATTCCAAAAATTGGGATGTTTTTTTTAATTAAAGTTTTGATAGTTTTGATTGCATATTTTCCTGTTGCAGCTGGATCGCCAGGCCCATTAGATAAAAAGATGCCATCAGGTTTCATTTTTAATATTTTTTCTGCATTTGTTTTGCATGGAATAATATGAACCTCGCATTTAAAATCAGAGAAATATCTTAGAATATTTTTTTTGATCCCATAGTCTATAGCTATGATTTTAAATGATTTAATTTTATTTTTTATAAAACGGCTTTCTTTTTTCCAAGTTTTAAATCCTGCCCATTTATAATTTTTTTTTGTTGTAACTTGTCCGGCAAGATCTAAATTTTTCAAACCATTCCATTTAATAGATAATCTTTTTAATTTATTAATGTTAAATTTTCCCTTTTTAGAAAAAGAAACAGTACCTTTTGGCGCCCCTTTATCTCTTATAAAGTTTGTTAAGCTTCTTGTATCAAGACCTGTAATTCCTACTATTTTATTTTTTTTTAGCCAGACGTCTAAGTGTTTTAACGCTCTATAGTTTGAAGGGTTTGAGATTTCAGAATTGAATATTACTCCTCTAGTCCAAATTATATCTGATTCATGGTCGTCATTATTTGTTCCAACATTTCCAATATGAGGGAATGTAAAATTAATTATTTGTCCTGCATATGAAGGATCAGATATTATTTCCTGATAACCTGTTATAGAAGTATTAAAACAAACTTCTCCTGTTGTTGTGCTTTCGTAACCAAATCCTATGCCTTTGAAAAAACTGCCGTCTTCTAAAACTAAAATTCCTGTAGGATTAATCTTTTTAAGATTATCTTTTGAAGTATGAATTAAATTTGTTTTTACCACCAAATACAACTCATGAGTTAAAGGCTTTTACTATAAAACATGATTTGGCGCAATATATAAAAATTTTTTATCTCGTCAAGATGGAATTTTTTTCTTTTGAAGAAAATTAACTAGTACAGTAAATTGATCTTTTTATAAATCATGCCATTACGAGAAAAAATAAACCAACAGTTTAATGCTGCGTTAAAAAACAAAAACAAAAGTTTAGTTTCTACTTTAAGGCTAATTTTGGCTGCTATTAAAGAGCGGGATATTGCTAACAGGACTAGCGGAAAAAAAGAAGAAGTTAAAGATCAAGAAATCATAAAAGTTTTACAAAAAATGAAGAAACAGAGGCAAGATTCTGCTGATTTGTATAAAAAAGGAGGAAGAGAAGAATTGTTAAATATTGAAGAAGGTGAAATTAAAATAATTGATACTTTTTTACCGACACAACTTTCAGAAGAAGAGACTAAAAAGATATGTAAGGAAATTATAGAATCAACAGGTGCTTCGAGCATTAAGGATATGGGAAAAATTATGGGAGCACTTAAAAAAAAATATTCTGATTCGATTGATTTTTCTAAGGCAAATATAATAATAAAAGGTTTGTTGAATTAATGAAATATCCCAAAGAATATCTAAACGAAATTAAATTGAGATTAAAAGTCTCACAAGTTGTTGGAAAGTCAGTAAAGTTAAAAAAAAGGGGAAAAGAATTTATTGGCTTATCACCTTTTACAAATGAAAAAACTCCATCGTTTACCGTGAGTGATGAAAAAGGTTTTTACCATTGCTTTAGTTCGGGAGAGCATGGAAATATTTTTGATTTTTTGATGAAAACAAAAAATTATAAATTTGGTGAAGCAGTAAGAACATTAGCAGCTGACGCTGGATTGCCAACTTACAAATTTACAAAACAGGATGAAGAAAAAGAAAATAGATGGAATATTTATAAAAAAATTTTAGAAATGTACTCAAATTTTTGCCATGAAGAATTAATTTCAAAAAAACATTCAAATGTCAACGAATACTTGAGTGTAAGAAAAACGAATACCAATGAAATTAACTTCTTCAAAATTGGATACTCACCATTACAAAATAACTTTTATGAAAATTTGAGAAAAGAATTTGATGAAAAACAAATTGATTCTTCAGGCATTTACTATTTTGACGAAAACAAAAAGAAATATATTGATAGGTTTAGAGGGCGAATTATTTTTCCAGTTAAAAGCTTAAATGGTTCTGTTTTAGCTTTGGGAGGAAGAGCAATCTCCAAATCAAATTTTGCAAAATATATCAATTCACCAGAAACTGAATTTTATAAAAAAGGGAATAACTTGTATAATATAAATGCCGCTAGAGAGATAAGAGATAAAAATAATGATGTTTTTATAGTTGAGGGTTATATGGATGTTGTAAGTTTACATAAATTTGGAATTTCTAATGCCGTAGCCAATTTGGGAACGGCAATGACAGAAAGGCAGTTAGATTTAATATGGAGATTTTTTAAAAACCCAATTATCTGTTTAGATGGAGACATTAGCGGAAGAAAGGCGGCAATTAGAGCAGCCGAGAGATTATTTCCAATGATGAAGCCAGATTTAAATATATATTTTTTATCTCTACCAGAAAATTTTGATCCAGATTCATACTTACACGAAAAGGGCAAAGAATCTTTTATTAAATTGACTGAAAATAAAATAGAAATTCAAAAATTTATTTATGAATCCTATTACCAGGAAATAGAAAAAAACAATCCCCAGTCTCTTGCTTTATTCGAAAAAAAGATAAAATCTCTTTGTAATACAGTTAAAGATAAAACTTTGTCCAAGTATTTTCTTGATGACTTTATTCAAAAATTAAATGAACTTACTCCAAATTTGAATTACAAAACTAAAAAATTTATTAAATTTAGTAAATCCAATATTCCTCTTAAAGAAACTAAGGAATTGAACTTAAAAAGAAATAAATTTAAAGAAATAGAATTAAAAGAGTTTTCAATACTATTTTTAGTTATGAATAATTTAGATTTGTTTAGAAAAAATATAGAATTAATTTCAGAAGTTAATTTTTCTAATAATCTATTAAATGATTTTAAACAAAAGCTTATTGATTATTTACTATCAGAAAAATTTTTTGATAGGAAAAAGTTACAAACAGAAGATTTTGATAAAAAATTTAAGGACGTAATAAATTTAATAAATCTTAATGCTCCAGTAAAAATAATTATTAAGAACAAAAAAGATGAAGAGATAATTTTATTATTTGAAGAAATTATTAAAGAAATAGGCAGAATTGAACTTAAGAAAAAAATTGAAATTTTGGAGAATAAAGTTTCATTAAATCTTAATGAAAATCTATATACTGAGCTTTTATCTCTAAGAAACCAGTTAAAAGAGGGCTAAATAAGCTATAGATTTTATTATTTTTATTATTATATATGACTCCTCTAATTGGTATTAATAACGAGAAATATCGTGGAAAAATTAATTACAAAGTCATTTAAAAGATTATTAGACAAAGGAATTCATAGAGGTTTTATTACCTATGAAGAATTAGGAAAATCTCTTGGTAAAAGACATTTTAGCCAACAAAACATAGAGGAAGCTTTTTTACATATTTTTGATAATAAAATTTGTTTAGTAGAAAAAAAATCAGATTACAGTTCACATAAAAAGAGAGACTCGGGATCTTCTTCTTCAGCAGCAGAAAAAGATAAAGAAGTAGAGAAAAGCGACGATCCAATAAGAATGTATTTAAGAGAGATGGGCGGGGTTGAATTACTTTCTCGTGAAGGTGAAATTGCTATTGCAAAAAGAATTGAAGCAGGAAAAAATTATATGATCAACGGTCTTTTTCAAAGCCCATTGACAGCAAAAAAAGTTTTTGAATGGAGAGAAAAATTAGAAAGTGGAGAATTACTAGTTAGAGAGATTATAGACATAGATTCTTCATATATTGAATCTGAAAATGAAAATAATGAAAGCGAAGATTCTGAAAATAAAAAAAATAAAACAAACACAAAGAAAGAAGTAGCTAATAAATCACAAAAAGTTAAAAAGAACGATAATGAATCAAATGAATTAAATAAAGACAATGAAGAAAGCACCCAGGAAGAATCAGATCAGGATGAGTTTAACCCTTCGTTAGCAGCAATGGAAGAAGAAATTAAACCGCAAATAATTTCTACAATAAATTTATTATGCAAAGACTATACAAAATTAACTAAATTTCAGAATGATAAATTAAATTGTGCTTTAGCCGCGAAGCAGTTTTCTCGAGGAAGAGATAAAAATTATCAAAAAATACAAAATATTATAGTAAAAAAAGTAAAAACTTTGCAACTTAATCCTTCAGTATTAGAAAATTTACTTGAAATTCATTATCAAGAAAATAAAAAAATAACTTCATTAGAAGGAATTTTGTTAAGAATGGTTGTGGAAAATAAAATTTCTAGAGATGAATTTCTTAAATATTATATTGGAAATGAAATTAATCCAAATTTTGAATCGTTTCTTAATGAGAATAATAATTGGAAAGCTTTTTTTAAAAAGAAAAAAAAGGAATTTCATGAAATAAAAGATAGATTAATTGAATTTAGTAAAAAAATAGGTTTACCAATTTCAGATTTTAAAAAATTAGTTAGCAAAGTTCAAAAAGGAGAAAAAGAATCAAGAGTTGCTAAAAGAGAGATGGTGGAAGCTAATTTAAGACTTGTTATATCTATTGCAAAAAAATATACAAATAGAGGCTTACAATTTTTAGATTTGATACAAGAAGGAAATATTGGACTTATGAAAGCCGTTGATAAATTTGAATATCAAAGAGGTTACAAATTTTCTACTTATGCCACTTGGTGGATTAGACAAGCTATTACTAGATCAATAGCTGATCAAGCACGAACAATTAGAATACCAGTGCATATGATTGAAACAATTAATAAAATAGTTAGAACATCAAGACAAATATTGAGCGAAAGAGGAAGAGAGGCTACTCCTGAAGAGTTAGCAAAAAAATTAGCAATGCCTTTGGACAGAGTTAGGAAAGTATTAAAAATTTCTAAAGAACCTGTTTCTTTGGAAACGCCGGTTGGAGACGAAGAAGATAGCAGTCTAGGAGATTTTATAGAAGATCAAAACGCACTACAGCCTCTTGATGCATCAATAAGATCTAATTTAGGAGAGTCCACAACAAAAATTTTAGCAACTCTTACCCCAAGAGAAGAAAGGGTTCTTAGAATGCGTTTTGGTATTGGTATGAATACAGACCATACACTTGAAGAAGTTGGTTTACAATTTTCTGTTACAAGAGAAAGAATAAGACAAATAGAAGCAAAAGCACTTAGGAAACTTAAACATCCTAGCAGATCAAAACATTTAAAAAGCTTTTTAGAAAAATAAAATTTTAATCGTCAATGATTAAATTATTGTGGAATACTCATAATCAAATAAAACCCAACTCAAAAGAAGAAAAAAGAAGAAAAAAACAAGAAGAGAATTATGGCTGGGGGCAATATCATAAAAAGAACTCAGATAAGTGGATTTATGAAGTTTTAAAAAATGTAGAATATGAGCCTATTCAAAGTGAAGCAGATCTTGAAGAAAATGATACTTTAATAATAGTAGATTCTAGCTTAGAAGAAAAAATTCAATTTTACACCAAACTTAATATTATTTGTTCAAAAATATTTTTGTTTCATCTGGGAGATGAATCGGGCTCTCATAATTTATCTCCAGTCTACAATAGTTGCACTTTTGTTTGGAGGCCTTTTTGTTCAAATAAGTATTTTGAAAATAAAAAAGTTAAATGCATACCTATTGGATATAAGTCAGGTGTACAAAATGAAGAAAAAGGAAATAGAATTTATAAATGGTCTTTTACAGGAACTCCACATAAAACTAGTAGACAGGATTTGCTATTTCAGCTTGATAGCATAGAACCTTTTTTTTGTCATAAAACTCAAAAATTTAATCAAAAAATTATATCTGTTGAAAAAATGAATGAAATACTCTCATCTACAGAATTTATTCCATGTCCAAATGGTTTTTTTCATCCAGAAACCTACAGGCTTTATGAGGCATTAGAATGTGGATGTATTCCTATTGTAGAAAATGCTTATAATTATTATGACCGTCTTTTCCCTGATAATCCATTTATAAAGATTGATAAATGGGGTGATGCAAAACCAATAATAAAAGGATGGGATAGTGATCAGATTAAAAAAAAAAGGGAAGAATGTATTCATTGGTGGACAGAATATAAAAAGAAATTACAGGATTTTATAAAAAATAAGGTTGGTTCATGACAGAAAATGTTTTTGATAAAGTAGAAAGATTAATAAAATTAAAAAAAATAAAAGAGGCAGAAATTGAATTATCAAAATTTAATTCAAGTTTTTATAAAAATTCTGAATATCTTTATCTAAGAAGTAAAATTTTTTTTACAAACAAACTATACTACATTGCTTTGGATACTCTGCTGATCGCATTGGAATTTGAAGAAAAAGATAAAATATATAATTTGATAGCAAAAATTTATGGTGTACTTGGGAACATTGAACTTAGTAAAAAAATTGCAAGTGTGGATTTAAGATATGATGCAGTTAGTGAGTTAAAAAATCAGCTTACTGGAATTTCTCAAAAAGAGGAATAAAATTTATTATGAATCAAAATTATAACTTTGCCGTATGATTATCTGGCTAGCTTCTTATCCTAAAAGCGGAAATACTTGGGTAAGATCATTCTTAAGTGCTTATTTGTATTCTACCGATGGCAAATTTGATTTTTCGTCTTTGCATAAAATAGAAGAATTTCCTCAACATGATATTATAAATAAATTTATGAATGTTGATGAGTTTCATAATTTAAGGAGAGTGTCAAAAAATTGGATCAAAGTACAAGAAACAATAAATTCAAACAAAGAGCTTGTTTTTCTTAAAACTCACAGTGCTTTTTGTAATATCGAAGGAAATGTTTTTACAAATAAAAATAATACTCTAGGTATTATATATGTGGTTAGAGATCCGAGAAACGTGATCCTTTCAATGTCGAATCACTTTGGAAACACCCAAGAAGAAAGTCTAAAAATTTTGACTAATGAAAAGCACACAATCTATCCTTCTATAAACAAAAAATTGTTTCCAGTTACTCATATTGCAAGCTGGAAAACTCATTATTCTTCATGGAAAAATTGCGGTTCCATAAATAAAATAATTATTAAATATGAAGATTTGATAAATAATCCCAAAGAAAATTTTCGAAAAATATTATTTTTTTTAGAAAAACATACAAAAATTAAATATGAGAAAGAAAAATTTTTCAACTCAATTAATTCAACAGAGTTTAAAATTTTAAAAAAATATGAGGATAAATATGGTTTTAATATGGGCCAGAAAAATAAATTTTTTCATTTAGGCAAGGAAAATGATTGGAAAAGTTTATTAGATAAGAAAATTAATAACGAAATTAATAGTAAATTTAAATTTGAAATGAATGAACTGGGTTATATCTGAGGTATTTTTAAACCCATAGTTTAAACTACCAACTTGAAAGAGTTTAAGAATCCTAGTAAACATTGAATAAATTAAGGGCCTGTAGCTCAGCTGGTTAGAGCAGTACACTCATAATGTATTGGTCCCAGGTTCGAATCCTGGCGGGCCCACCAATCATTGGTTTTTTGAATACCATTCTCCGCTGGTTTCACGAAGTATGTATTGATTTAGAAAATAATCTCTTAAATGTTTTCCGTGAAAACCAAATACAGAATTTGTATAGCAGCCATAATTATTATTGGTCTTTTCATTTTCCATTGAAAACTGAGCTGCTAACTTTGCTGGAGCAAAAGAAATTCCGCTGTTAATCATTTGATCATACAAATAATGACAAATTATAATATCTTCATTTTTATGAGGAAATTCTAAAGAATGAAAATTTATTTTTGCTGTTGCTTCAACTAGTTTACGACTTCTTAAAGAAAAACCTCCATTTCCAACAATATTTTTTTCCATATTTATTATTAAATTTGAGTTTATTCGAATTTTATTTGTCCATGGAGCTCCGATATAGTCAAATTCAAGAAACTTATCTTTCCAATTATCCGAATCTACTACCCAACTATCAGGCTGAACAATAAGGCAATGAGAAGTATTAAAATATTTATGTAAATCTTCAATCATAAAACGATTATAATCAATTATTTTATTCATTACTGGTATCGAAATATATTCTATATTTTGGTATTTTTTTTGGGGAGTTGCTGACGATAAAAGTTTAACAGACCCAAATTCAATATCTCTTAAACTTATTCTTAGTGATAATTGAGTCATGTCTATTTCAGTGGATGTTGCTGCTAACAGTGTAACATTAGGCAGTTTTAATTTTTTTTTCATATTTTTATTTTAAATTAAAAATTTCAATTATATTTTTTGAAATATTTTTTTTATCAAATTGAATTTTATATTTTTCTCCAAATTGTATTGCTAATTTTCTTTTTTCGTCATAATTTTTTTCTAATTTTTGAATTTGATTAATTATTGATTGAGCATTTGGTTTACAAATGAATTCTGCAGGTGAAAATTCTTTGGCAGTTAAATTATCAGAGCAAGTTATTGGAATTGAACCACATATCATTGCTTCAATCATAGGCAAGCCAAGACCTTCTGCTTTAGAGGGCAAAAGAACATATTTAGACGAGTTATAAAGTTCATTAAGCTCTTTATCTTTTACAATTCCTAGATAATTTCCAAATTCAGGATTTTTAAGACCACAAACTTTTAGATTTTTTTCGCCATCTTTCATCATCGAAAGAGTTTCTTTGACAAGCTGAAACCTTTTTACCTTGTCAAAAACTCTACCAACATAAAGAAAAGTATTATTTTTTTTTATTTTTTCATCTAAGTATACATCTTTAATGGGATTATAGATTACATGTATTTTTTTATCATAAAATTTTGAAAGATCTTTTTTTACTTTATTGCTTATTGTAGTTAATGCATCAGCTTTTTTTAAATAGTGTTCTGTTAACAGTTTCGTTTGTTCCTCAACATTGGATAGATGCCATGGTATATCTAAAAAATTAAATATTAAAAAAGCATCCGGATATTTTTTTTTTAATTTTAATCCTTCTACGTATCCTCTTGGATCGTTAGAATATATTAAATCAGGAGAGTCACTTGTTATCATGTGACCCAAAGCTTCCATTCCCTGTTTAATCCTGGGTATTTGACATACATAACCGTCTGCACCTAAAATAGAAACTTTAATCTTATTCATAATATTGGTTTATAATTTTTAAAAATATACAAAACAAGACTTTATAATATATATATAATAAAACTATGCTTATAGACTCTTTTCTTTTTTTTAATGAATCTGAACTAGCCGAGCTAAGAATTGAATATTTAAATGATGTAGTAGATTTTTTTGTTGTTGTTGAAGCTGATATTACTCATCAAGGTAAAAAAAAAGACTGGAATTTTCAAAATTTATTAGAAAAAAAACTAAATAAATATTCAAAGAAAATTAAATACCATAAATTGAATATAGATATAGAGAAGATAAAAAATGAAGAAAGTTGGATAATCGACAACATAAAAGGAGATGATGCTTGGAGAATAGAAAACTTTCAAAGAAATTATATCAAGAGTGCATGCAAAACTTTTTCTGATGAAGATATATTAATCATAAGTGATGTAGACGAAATTCCATCTAAGGAGAAAATTAAATTTATAAAAACTTCTGATTTTAAAAAGATTGCTCCTGTTGCTTTAGAACAGAATTTATTTCATATAGATTGTAATTTTTTAAGATTAGAAAGTTGGAGAGGAAGCATTGTGACAACAATGAAAATTTGCAATTCATTTTCTCCACATGCTTTTAGAAGAGCCAGAAATAGAATATCCCATTTTTCAGATGGCGGATGGAGCTTTTCTTCTTTTGGAGGTCCCAAAAAGATTCAAGAAAAACTTGAGTCAATTGCGCATACAGAATTTAATAACAATGCCTTTAAAAATTTAGATCATATAAAAAAATGCCAAGAAACAGGATCTGATTTATTTAAGAAAGGAGTAAAAACAAGAAAAGTTAATAAAAATTTTTTTCCAAAAGACTTACTTAAATTAATGGAAAAAAATCCAAAATTTTTCTTTGGAAAAAATTATTAAATATGATTTATGTTTCTTTAACTACCATTCCAAGTAGAGTCAAAAATTTAAACAAATCTGTAGAATCTCTTCTAAAACAAACAAATAAACCAGATAAAATTTTTGTTAATATACCAATTAAGTATCATCGTTTCGAAGAAGTTATTAAAGAAAAAGATATTCCAAAATTTGACGATACTATCATCGAAGTTACTAGATGCGAAGATTTTGGTCCAGGAACTAAATTGCTAGGTTCTTTAGAAAAAATAAAAAATAACTCATTATTGATTTTAGCTGATGATGATCACGCTTATGAAAATTATATGGTAGAAAAATTTAATTACTTTTATAAAAAAGCTCCTGAAAATGCATATAGTTTTTATGTACATCCATTAAGTAATTTTGGTGTAGGTCAAGGCGCTGATGGATTCGCAATTAATTCTAATTTTTTAAACGGAATAGATAAATTTTATGAAAATGTGGTAAAGGAAAATGAAGATTTATTTATCCATGATGATTTATGGACATCTTTTTTCCTTTTTTATGTTAAGAAAATAAAAATTTTGTCTCTTCAGCCTCACTTAAAAAAAGACAATACTGGAAAATTTTCTCTTATTTATAAAAAACACAACGATGAAGATGGACTTATATCAAGTTATGGAAAAAATATTAATGAAGCTGTAAAAAAAAGAGATCAAATAGCACTTAAAAGCCTCGAATATATGTTCGCGAAAATAAAAAATATTAGCTTTTAGCTTTTAATTTCCTGGCGTTATCAAAGAATTTTTTCCATTCAAAAGATCTTACATCCCATGAATAAGTTGCATTAATTTTCTCTCTTTGTATTTTTAATTTTTTTTGTGTTGAACTTGACCAAAAATTTTTAATGCTTTCTAAGAGAGCTTCTCTGTATTTTATTTCTAGTTTTTCAGGTGTGTTTTCAAAATTTATCATTTTGGCAAATGGAGAACAGGTTTCATTTAATGCTCCGAGATTTGTAGTTACAACTTCACAACCGGCAGCCATTGATTCAATTGCCGCTATACAACTTGTTTCCGGCCAAATACTGGGATATGCAAAAATGTGCATTTTTTTTAATTTTTCTATAATATTTTCATTTTTCAGAAAACCAAAATAATTAACATTTTTTGTATTTTTGCATTCATCAAAAAGAGTCTCGTAAGTTTTTCCAAGAAGTGAATCAAATTTTTTTCCATAAATTATTGTTGACGAACATACATTTAGTTCTACATTTTTCAAATTTAAATCTTTAAAAACATTCAATAAAATTTTTAATCCTCTCCATGGAGTAGTATGATAAATTAAGTTTATTTTGTCCGAAGGTTTTTCAACAAAATTTATTTTTTCTATAGCATTTTTAATCACTATTGTTTTGTCTTGGGGAACGTGAAAATATTTTATATGTTGTTCGAGATTCCAATTAGAGTTATATACAATCCAATCTAACTTATTTATAAAATCTTTGGATCCCAAGTTTTTAGCTTCCTTTTGGTTAACAAAATGATGCATCCAAAGAATATTAATCTTATCTTTTTCTAAAAGATCATAATTTGTAGAATTTAAAATAAGATTGATATCTTTAAAACTTGAGTCAGGTAAATGTTTTAAAAGCAATCTGAATTGACTTTCGCTTCCTCCAAAAGAATCCTTAAAAGAAACAGGCCTAGATGAGTCATCATCCGCTTTTTTTAAAATTCTAGATTTTTCTTCCACAAATAATCTTGATAAATTATTTAGCTATAAATTCTTTTAGTGTTATAAATAATTTTGAAATATCACCGTTGTTTGCTTCTATTACAGAAGCAAATTCTTCTTTTTGTGTTCTTGCCAAACTTAATCCTTCTATAATTAAATCTCTTATTAAAGGTTTATCTGGATTTTTTGTATAAACTCTCCACTCAATTTTAACTTCTGGTTTTTTATCTGTTGCAAGTAGTAAACTTTTAACCATTGTATAATTATCATTTATAATTTCTGCTGAAAGCACTTCGATTTTTGGATCTGAATAATCAGTCAATCTTGACGTGAAACTCTTCAAAAAATATTTTTCAAATAATACGAGATATTCTTTCATTTGTTTTTCATTTAGTTTTTTTCTGTAATTTCCTAAAGAATAATAACCTACTCCTTTTATATCTACAGTTTTTAAGGCTATTTCTGACAGTTTTTTTGTTTTAAATTCTTTGCTATTGCTATCAACAAGAATTTTTTTTGCATCACTAACTATTTCAGAGATAAATTGCTTTGGGTCACTACTATAAGCAAAACTTTTTAAAGTTAAGCCGAAAAAAATAAAGAAAATTATGAAAAATTTTTTTTTCATTTTATATATTTATTTTTATATTAGTTAGTGTCTATTTCTTCCCAATCACTATCGTTTTGGGTTTCAGTTATAGATTTTGAGTTATTAATTTGTTTATTTCTGTTTTGTAAGTATAAACTTTTTAAAGAAGCATAAAGATCAATAGAATTTTCTTCTAAACTTTCAAATGATTCAATATTTTTTGCTCTAAAATCAATAGCGCCTGTTCCTCTGTAATAATAATAATTATGTTCAGAATAATTGGCGTTACCTACAACTCCATTATCAATTTCAGTATTATGAGTGATTTGATAAACGGGATCTATAAATACATTACCAACCAATCCTATAGCATCCCTAGTTGTTGTAGGGCCTAATATAGGAAGAACAAAGTAGCATCCGCTTTCTGTGCCCCATGCACCTAAAGTTTGTCCAAAATCTTCTTTTCCTTGATCTTCAAAGCCCATTTTAGAAGCTGGGTCAAAAATTCCTAAAATGCCAACTGTTGTATTAATACCAAAACGCGCTGCAGTATTTCCTGCTCTAGAAAAATCTCCTTGAAGAACATTGTTTGAAAAAGTTAAAAGAGAACGCAAATTACCTACTGCATTTCCTGTTCCTTTTCTTATTGGAGATGGTAGGGCTCTATAACCTTTTGCTACAGGTTTAAATAATACTTTGTCTAAGCCATGATTAAATTTAAACATTGCTCTGCTTACTCCTTCAAAGCATTCTTCAGCAGTATCTTTAGATTTGCTTAAATCTTCACTGCCTTCTGATCCAGCAAAAGCTGAATTAACTTGGAGAAATAAGAAAATGAATAGTGTATATAAAATTTTTTTAAACATATAATCTCAAGTCCTGATGCTATATATATTATCCTATAACAGTAAACATATAAAATATGTCAACAGTTAGTTGTATTTATAAAGTTTTCATGAAAGCTTAACAAGATGAAAATTAAGTTCATTTATTCACCAAATTTTGAAAAAAAGAAAAGAGCCTATAAATCAATAAAATTTATAATAATTCATTATACTGGAATGCAATCTGAACGAGAATCAATAAAAAGATTATGCAATCCAAAGTCAAAGGTAAGCAGTCATATTTTAATTAACCAACAAGGAATAATTTACAGGCTTGTTGAAGATAACAGAATTGCATGGCATGCCGGAAAATCTTTTTGGAGAAGGTATAAAAATTTAAATGAAAATTCGATTGGTATAGAGCTTGTTAATAAAGGTCATAAATTTGGTTATACAAATTTTAAAAAAAAACAGTTATTTAGTTTAATAAAAATTTGTAAACATTTTATTAGACAATACAAAATCAAAAGCCAAAATATTCTTGGCCATTCAGATATTGCCCCTTTAAGAAAAGTCGATCCAGGAGAAAAATTCCCGTGGAGAGAACTGGCAAATAAAAATATTGGAGTTTGGCATAATTATAGAATCAAGATATTAAAAAAATTTAGGAAAGTTAAAATTTCCTATAAATTAAAAAAAGAATTTATTACTAATTTAAAAACAATTGGATATTGTTTTAATAGTAATAAAAAGAGAAATTTTAGAAAAACGATAAAAGCTTTTCAAAGACATTACAGAAAAGAGCTTATCAATGGTGATATTGATAAGGAATGCTTAATAATCGCTAAATATATATCAAAAAAAACCTAATAATCCTTGATTTAAGTGGTTTTTTTCCTTAATAACATTCTTGCCAGACAATTGATTAGTCGCTTTTGCTGAATAGGCAAGAGAGGAAAGTCCGGGCTCTATAAGAACGCGGTGCCAGATAACATCTGGCGAGGGTAACCTCAGGGATAGTGCCACAGAGAATAGACCGCCTTATCAAGGCAAGGGTGAAAAGGTGCGGTAAGAGCGCACCGGTTTTTTGGTAACAAAAAACGCATGGAAAACCCCACCGGGAGCAAGACCAA
>Ga0310344_10001371_pt1 | contig 18612 bp, 16 predicted proteins | sample HC15DNA20200_MG_FD_203801 | JGI IMG/M metagenome (GOLD analysis project Ga0310344, IMG submission 203801) | Marine microbial communities from station ALOHA, North Pacific Subtropical Gyre - HC15-DNA-20-200_MG | ecosystem: Environmental > Aquatic > Marine > Oceanic | place: Pacific Ocean: North... | reverse complement strand
GGGCGCACCCGCTAATTGTTCTGCTGGCAAGAAGCAACGGGTTGACCCACACCCGCATAGGATTAGTAGCCAGCAAAAGCGTGGGAGGCGCAGTGCAACGTAATCACGCCAAGCGCCGGATGCGAGCGGAACTGAACACTCAGAGCACCCGTATCACCTCCGGGTGGGATCTTGTGTTTGTAACCCGCAGACCCATTCTGGATTGTAGTGCACAGACACTGAGTGAAGCGGTTACTGAGCTATTGTTGCGTGCAGGTTTGTTGCACAGCGAAGATTAGATGAGCAAGATTCTGCTCAACATCATTAAAATTTACCAAGGGTGCATTTCACCCCTTCTACCCCGCAGCTGCCGCTTTCAACCAAGCTGCTCCCATTATGTCTACAGCGCCATACTTGGACATGGTCTACTTCAAGGTTCTCTGCTCGGTGCCAAACGAATATTACGTTGTCACCCGTTTAACCCTGGTGGTTACGATCCGGTTCCCGAATCTTACAGAGATACCGGTACCACCAACCGACCAGAGTTTGTTCCATGACTGGTAATAAAATTATTGGGATTGTCGTATTGACTGGAATGCTTCTGACTGCATGTGGCGGCGCACTACCAGCAACTTCATGGCCTAACGCCACGCTAGGAGAAGACACATTGATGGTGTCAAACAACACAGCCATCTACGCTCTCTCACCAGAGAACGGGATGTTACGCTGGCAGTTTCCTCATGAAGGCAAAGGCGACCGCACCACTAATCAACTCTACTCTGCGCCCGCCGAGAACGGAAACTTAGCGCTGGCTGGGTCTGACAACAAACATGCCTTTGCATTGAGTGTTGAAACCGGAGAAGAACTCTGGCGATTTGACGCCACGGGGAATAAATCAGGCACTGCACCTACAGCTGTAGGTGCTAGCTCGAAAATGCTCTTCTTTGCCGCCGATGACACCCTATATGCTCTGCAACCATCCAGCGGACTGCCTGCATGGACAGTAGAGTCAGATGGAGAGATATGGGCTGCACCAGCTACCGACAATGAGCGAGTGTACCTTCCCAGCATGGACCACCACATTACGGCCCTGGATATGCAAAGCGGTGCTAAACTCTGGCAAACAAAACTTGACGGGGCACTAGCAGACACACCCACGCTGGCCGACGGCATGCTATATGTCGGAGCACTAGCCCAACATGCCTACGCAATAGACTCTATGACTGGCCTCGTGAAATGGCGCTTCGATACTGACGGTTGGGTTTGGGGGAGTCCCACAGTCTCTGACAATAGTGTCTACTTTGCGGACCTAGACGGCAATGTCTATGCACTGGATGCAGTAAACGGCCGCTCCTATTGGCGAAGTCAACAATTGGATAGTTCTGTGCGTGGAAGTCCAGCCATCGACAATGACATAATCTTCATAGTAACTGACGGCGGGTACTTATATGCACTGAACGCTCGCAATGGAAATCAGATCTGGGAACTGCAGGTTGATGCCAATAATGCAGACCGGTTGCTCGCCGACCCCATAGCGCGAGACGGTCTGGTATATGTTACTGCGATGAATGGGGAGAGCCTAATGATGGCCTATCATCAAGAATCTGGCCAGTTGGCATGGCAATTCCAGCCGGACAGTTAACAATATTCATTTTTTCACCATGTGGAATCAACTGATCATATATCCCTTCACAAACACGCTGTTGCTGCTCTATGGTTGGCTTGGTGACAGTTTTGTTCTTTCATTAATTCTCCTTACTTTGCTAATCCGTATATTACTTATTCCACTGACGGCAAAGCAGCAAAAATCGCAAGCAAAAATGCAAGCAATGCAACCTGAAATCAAACGTGTGCAGGAACAGTACAAAGGCGAGCCAGAGCGCATGCAAAAGGAGCTCAAGAAAATCGGCTATAGCCCAGCATCCATGCTAGGCGGATGTTTACCAATGCTGATCCAGTTTCCCATCCTTATTGGCATGTACCGCTCCATTCTCCATGCCATTCCAGCAGCACCACTACAGATGGTGGATTTATATCAGGCTACGTACGATTCATGGTTCCCCGAATTCCACAAAATGATTCCAGTTAATCGACATTTTCTTTGGATGGACCTCAGTCAACCGGATCGTCTTCATTTACCTATCTATCCCGATGTAGGTATACCAATTCTTCCGGTACTGGTATACCTAACAACAGTGATGCAACAAAAGATGATGACACCCCCAGCTGGGGACCCCAAAGACCAATCGGCGCAGATGCAGCGCTCGATGATGACAATGATGCCTTTGATGTTTGCCTTTTTTGCACTACAATTCTCATCAGGGCTTTCGATTTATTTCGTCACCGCGAACATTGCTACTATCGCCCAATACATGTACCTCAATCGTGAAAGAATAGAATGGAACAACTTTAGGATACCAGGGGGTCTAGAAATCCCACTCCCATCCATAGCGGCTGCTAGCATTACAAGTAACGTCCCAACCAAATCCCCCCCGGCCGTATCACCATCCAATCCTACTGAAGTAGCTGAGAAGAAAATAAGCCGTCGTAAGGCCAAACGCCTGCAAGCCAGAAAAGCCAGAGGTGGCTCGCGCAGAAGATGAACTGAGGTAACTTAGGAAAAGGAACACTATGGAAAACATCCCAAACAGTGTGGAGATAATTGCACCGGATTTAGACACCGCAATAGCACAGGCACAGGAAGAGTTAGGTGTACCAGCCAAAGATCTTGAAGCTGAAATAGTTGACGACGAAAATGAAAACACTGATGGGGGTCTAACTATACGCGTCCGAGTGCTAATGCCTGACAAAACTCCCGCATTGGAACTTGAAGAAGTCTCGGTAGCCGGTTGCCAAATAATCTCCCAGCTCCTTGGTCATATGGAAATTGAGGCTGAGTTAAGTGCAGCATACCAACATTCAACGAACGACGAGGAAGACCCATATCTAAACATCGATATTGAGGGAGAAGATCTGGGTATATTGATTGGACGCCGTGGGGAAACCATGGACGCGCTTCAATACATCGCCCGTGTCATGCTCCGCAAGAAAATGGGCCGCTGGGTCAATCTGAGTATTGACGTGTCTGGTTACAAGAATCATCGTGAGCAGCAACTTCGTCGACTCGCTCACCGCATGGCACAACAGGTTACCCAATTCGGCAGGCCAATTTCCCTAGAACCAATGCTCGCATACGAAAGACGCATCATCCACATGACACTGCAGGATAATCCCGGAGTACGGACCGAGAGCAGCGGAGATGGTAACCACCGTCACGTAACTATTACACCAGACACCATCCGGTAACCGGAAGGCCTATACTATAATCAGGACTGCTTTGGTATAATCCAGAAAGCAAAAACTGGGGTTACAAACGCCCACCTAGATGACACGAATTTATGCTTTTGTCAACCAGAAAGGCGGAGTAGGAAAGACCACCACAGCAATCAATCTGGGTGCCTATCTAGCCGCTCTCAATCAGCAAGTATTGTTAGTGGATCTTGATGCACAAGGCAATGCAACATCATGCCTCGGTGTAGTAAAGCAAGACATCAACGCTGGTACATATAATCTGCTCATCCGCCCGCAGGCGCGGTTACATGCGAACACAATGCGCAGTGCATCTCTACAAATGTCACTCGTTCCATCCTCACCCGCGTTAGCCGGTGTGGAAGTCGAGCTTGTAAAAGAGCCTGACCGGGCAGAGCGACTGCGTCGAGCTCTTGACCAAGCAAACAGATATGACTATGTACTCATCGATTGCCCGCCTTCACTTGGACTCCTAACGCTTAACGGCCTTGTGGCAGCGCAGGCCGTTGTGATTCCAGTACAGTGCGAGTACCTTGCTCTCGAGGGTCTAGGACAATTGCTGGAGACAATATCCCGCGTGCAGACAACTTTCAACGTAAAATTGCATGTACGCGGGATACTGATGACAATGTACGATTCACGCGTTAATCTCTCCCAACAGGTAGTTGAAGAAGTTCAGGGTCATTTCCCCGACAAGGTGTTCCAAGCGGTGATTCCACGCAACGTGCGCCTTGCCGAGGCGCCTTCACACGGACAGCCTATCATCACCTATGCACCTGACTGCACTGGCGCTGAAGCCTACGCCAACTTAGCCAACGAAGTACTCAATGGCGACAAGTACCCGGAAGATTCGCCTATAGAAGAAGAACAAACGAGAACATAATGCTTTCACTGATTCAATTCTTATGGAACTTAACGAAGATAGACAAAGGTGAGATATGGCTATAAAACGAGGCTTGGGACGCGGTCTAGATGCGCTGTTACCAACAACTAATTCCTATGGTGAAGGCGCCACACGGATAGCGCTAAGTTCCATTAGGCCTAACCCGCGCCAACCACGCGCTAGATTTGACCCAGACGAATTGGCTGCATTGGCTGAATCCATCCGTACCCATGGGATATTACAGCCTCTGCTAGTAGCAAGAACAGAAAACAACACAGAGTTCACGTTGATAGCCGGCCAGCGTCGCCTAAAAGCTGCAGCAATAGCCCAAATGGAAACCGTACCAGCAATAGTACGAGACCTACCCAGAGATGCAGAAATGCTGGAATTGGCCCTGATAGAAAACCTGCAGCGGACAAACCTTAATCCTATAGAAACCGCGACAGCCTATCAAGCACTAGCTGACGACTTCGGTATGGCACACGATGAAATTGCCCATCGCGTCGGCAAACAACGTACAACCGTGAGTAACACGATGCGCTTGCTGCGCCTGCCACTAGATGTTCAGACCTCGTTAACTGACGGAAAAATTAGCGAAGGCCACGCCCGCGCCCTCTTGTCGCTGCAAAACCCAAGTTTGCAGCGATCCGCGATGGACACTATAAAATCACAGGGATTAAGTGTCCGGCAGACCGAAAAACTTGTGCGAAATATGCTCAAGGCACCCTCCATCAGATTGCCAACAACAGAACGCCCAAGAGCCGAAATAGACCTAGAGGACAGACTACGTGCTAGTCTCGGGACCAAGGTCAAACTTCAGCGTAATAGCAAAGGCTCTGGTCGATTAGTGATTCATTTTTTCTCCGACGAAGAGCTGGACGCGCTTACACAACATTTACTTCACAAATAAGTACTTCATTTAGCAAAGATTTGATACTACGTCCTGTTATACCAGTTGTCAGAATAGTCAAGTCTGCATCTTGTAACTGAGCAAACACATAGGAGGCAATACCATGACAATTGCGCAACTTCGGACATATACAATCAACAAGGGTCAACTTGAAAATTGGCTGGAAATCTTTCACAGCGAAGTGGTTCCCAAACTGGAGGATGCAGGCATTAAGGTGGAGGGCACCTGGGTGAACCAAGAGAAGTCCCAGTTTATATGGATTAGATCATTCGGCCACTCATACGATGACGTACGAACCAAGGAATTGGAATTCTATTCCAGCAATTGGTGGAAGAGTAATGTAGAACGTCTACGTAGCCACATAGCTCATCGGGAGGTAGTTCAAATCGAGACTACCTGAACTAATTTGCTTAACCTCATATCGTAATCAGACCGATACGCATTTGTCCCATAAATTCTCTAGTAGAAAATATACAAGGATGCCTACCAGATTCTAGATGCAACAAGACTCAGGAATGATAACGAAAGCGTCACCGCAGCACCCGTTCATCACCCTTACGCAAGGTTATCCCCTTCTTATCCATATTTTCAAGAAGAGCAATTGCATATTTACGACTATTCTTAAAAAGATCTCGAACCCCGGCCACAGTAACAGAACCGGATACAGCTATTTTTTCGTGTACCTGCACTTCCATCTCCACGTACGTCTCTGTCAGAAACAGCACTTCGTCAGTTACAGCTACCAGAGTTCCACGCTCTAATAGGGCGGCAAGGACCTCCTCGCCTACCATGGCCACAGCTTCTTTGCGCGACGGGGTGTTATATAAATCATTGTGAAACCAAGATATCAACGAATTAACACTTTGCTGCGTACCTTCGTCAAAAACAACTTGGTGATCCGGAAGATATAATGTCACGCCTTTTCCCACAAGCATGCCTTCCGATATCAGTTGTTTCATCACGGCATTGAAAGCGACTATCGGGAGTCCAAGGCGACTTTTTAACTCCTCGCGTTGCATGCCTGCACGGAGTGGATACAAACGATGATATTGGGCAACAAAGTCATGTGTTTCCTTTGAAAGTCGTTCCCAGTTGCTGCGATTGGCGACTATAGTGGTGCTGCTAGGCACTAAATCTGAAGTGGTTTTCCCAAAGACAACCAGATCTCCAGCAATCCTCAATTCTTTCAAAGCCGCCACCGCCTGCCAGTCATCAAGTCCTGATTTAGTCACCGCTTCTTTGAATGCAACTACGCCGGATGTATCCAATGCCTGTAGTAGGATGTCCGCGGGGCTACCTCCAGCCAATGTCCGCAACCGCTGCAACACTAGAGAATCCTGCAGTCGATGCCGTCGGTACGGTTGCGGATCTAATACTACTCCGCCGGCAATTGTTGCCCCAGGAGAAGGACGGCGCAAGACAAATCGGTCGCCACGCAAACAGGCGACTGATTCAGAAAGTTCAAGTTGTAACCACCCATTCTCACCAGGTAACAGCTGACGCGCACCAATACCTCGCACCCGAGCCATCACCTCGGCGGTTCCCAAGAATAGTTTTACATTCTCATTATGCCGCAGTGGAATTAAATTGTGCGCATCAGAAAGCATGCGACAAGAAACATCTATCATGCGAGTGTCCCGCATGCTGCCGGGTTGGACAATCACAGCACCCCTGTGCAGCTCATCCTTGCTCACCCCACTAAGATTAATCGCAACACGCGTACCGGGTACAGCTTCATCGAGAGAATTCTTATGAGTCTGCAATCCTCGAATCCGTGCCCGGACACTGCCAGGCATAATCTCCACCTCTTGGCCTATAGATAGCCTGCCTTCTAAAAGAGTCCCCGTGACAACTGTGCCAAAACCAGCCACGGTGAATACGCGGTCAACAGGAAGACGCGGTTGCGACACATCCAACCAGATATGTGGTGCACTCAAGCACTCGGTCAGTGCCTGCATCAATTCCGTGATTCCCGTTCCCTCTAGAGCAGAAACCGGAATCACGCTAGCGCTGGCCAGAGAAGTGATTTCCAGGCGCTGTATCACCTCTTCAACAACCAGTTGCACCCATTCGGAACTATCTACTAGATCAGTTTTAGTAAGTGCGACCACACCATTTCCAACCTGAAGCAGGTCTAGAATAGCTAGATGCTCTTCGGTTTGCGGCATAATACCTTCATCCGCCGCCACCACTAGCAACACCGAAGCTACATTACCCACACCAGCCAACATATTGCCAATAAAATCACGGTGACCGGGAACATCTACTATACCAACCTCACCAATCTCGGGAAAAGACATCCATGCGAAACCAAGATCAATGGTCATCTCTCGTTCACGTTCTTCCACTAAACGATCAGGATGCATACCAGTCAGAGCTTCCACCAGCGTTGATTTGCCATGGTCAACATGCCCAGCAGTAGATATGACGCTCATTTACTTATGGAAGGTCCAGCTAATCCTGTGCGAACGGTAGCAAGTTGTGCTTACTCAGGGCACTTTCTTCATGTCTTGGTCGTACTCTGACATAAATTCTCGCATGACACTGAAGACGGCCTTAAGCCTCTCCTGATCAATCGAGCGCAAATGTACAAGTAATTGAGCAGTGGATTTCTCCGCCTCTTCCAGAGCCTCTAGACGGACAACTTGTTGCTCGTATTTTCGATTATGTTCACGCCATTCTTCATCACGAATCAAACGATCATCAGCGCGTATTTTCTCCTGCTCAACGAGGAAGGTATTCCACTCATCTTTGAGACGTTCGTGATTCACCCTCTGTACCTCAAACGCCTCATCCAAACGACGTTGAATACCTAAAATATTGTCATCTAACGATTTTAGGGCCCGTTGCATTTCACGATGCGTCTCCCCGAATAAATCCATTTTACGTGATGACTCTTGAATCACTGTCTCAATTCTTGCAGATTTGCTATTCAATTCATCCCACCATCGTTCTCGCTCGGTATGAGTAACCACCTGCTGCTCCATCCATGCGGACTGCGCCAGTGTGCGCTCTGTCTCTAAACCAGTTAGCTCGGTCATTCTTTGGTCACTACGAAGACTGGCATCTTGAAGAGATTCCAATTTCGGTTTTATTTCATCTATTCGCTTCCGTAAGACATCAGTAGCAGCGCCAAATTCAGTTAGACGCTTGCTATCAAGGCGACGACTCTCATGAACATTTGATATTAAGTGCTGACTTTCCTCTAGGCTCCGCGCAACACCCTCAACTAATCTTCGAACCTCGGCAGTTTCTGCCCTAATGCGATGGTTATCATCCTTGCGCGCAGTCATATCCTCCTGCAATAGACCCACTACAGACACGCCTTCACCTAACTCAGCCAGAGACTTATTTATTGCCTCTCGTTCCAATTGCCGCAACCTTTCGCCTTCTCGCTCAGACTTAGAGCGAATTGCATCCATAGTCTCCAATCGAGTCATCAAATCCCTGCTATTTCTTTCCACAACATCGTCTACTTTTTCAGCACTATGGATCATCTCTCGCGCTTGAGCGAGTTCGCCCTCTACAGAGTCTATTCGAACCTTTAACTCCCGATTCGCATCTAGCACAGCCCTTAACTGCTCATGCAGCTCTACTATCAGCTTACGGTCTTTTCGACGCTGCTCATCTAGCCAGTCAATCTTCTTCGTGATTTGTCTGGAGTTATCCATCAGATAGTGCCTATCGAGTAAAGATTATAAGCCAATGCACGCTCACGAGCAAACGGCCAACTCGCCAATAGCAATATTTGACATAGCCGCAAGCGGAGACTATCATCACTAAATGCGAATCGCGCTGGACGCGCGCCTAACCAATTACAGCAGCGGTGGTATCCCTGAGTACATACGCCAGTTGTCTAGACGTTTGCCTCTACTGGATAGCCACAACGATTATTTGATTCTGCAATCTCATAAGGATGCCAAATCGCTGCATCATTTATCTGGCATACGCTTAGTCAAGTGTATTACACCTGCTCATCACCCGTTAGAGCGCACAACTCTCACCCTAGAATTACTGCCTTGGCGGACACATCTTCTCCATTCGCCAGATTTCATTGCACCGCACGGAGGCCCATGGCGCTCCATCATCACCATCCACGACCTAACATTTTTGCGCTATCCTAAATTCCTTACTCCGAAGAGTCGGCACTATTACAACCATCAGATTCACTCTTCAGTCAAGCGTGCAGATGCGATACTTGCTGATTCCAACGCAACGCGCAGCGACATACTTGAATTGCTAGGCGTACATCCAGAAAAAGTCACAACGGTGCACCTAGCCGCCGACGAACGTTTTCATCCACAGTCTGAAAAAGTGGTAATTTCAACACATGACCGTTTGAATTTACCTAGACATTACCTGCTCTTTGTCGGAACTTTTGAGCCCCGAAAAAACATCCGTTCTCTCCTCCATGCGTACGCAGATCTACTGTCCCAACACTCGATTACCCCACCATTACTATTAGTAGGAAAACCCGGATGGCTCTTCGACGACACTGATCGACTGTTGGACGAACTTGGGATACGCGACTCAGTGCTCTATCGCAGCGACATTTCCCCACAAGACCTCCCTGCAATTTATACCGGTGCACTTGCATTAATACTACCGTCGCACTACGAGGGCTTTGGCTTGCCCGTGTTAGAGGCAATGTCCTGTGGAACACCAACAATAATATCCGACCGTGCATCGCTTCCAGAAATAGCAGGCGACGCAGCGATTAAGTGTGATCCTGATAAGCCAGAATCAATCACCGACGCCATGGCTCTCGTTCTGTTTGATTCCGAACTCCGCACTAATCTATCACGAAAGGGAATACAACGAGCAAGCCACTTCACATGGGCAACCTGCTGCGCTAAGACTCTCGAAGTGTATCGCCAAGTTCTCAATCAGAGTTAGACACCATGAAAATTCTTTTTCTTACTCCATCGCCCCCTTACCCACCCGACCAAGGTACCGCGATACGCAATTGGGGTCTGGTTTCCATACTTGCCCAGCAACACCATGTCTCATTGCTCAGCTTTGCTAGACACTCAGATCAGATAGCACCAGAATTGCAAGATTGCTGTGCCAAAGTAAGCTTTGTTGATGCTCCAGAACGCACACATGTGCAGCGTTTGGCAACCCTAGTGGGATCATCCCGAGCCGACATAGCTGACCGCCTCGCGAGCACAAAATTCGCGGCCAGACTACTAAATATGCTTAACAACGAATCGTTTGATGCAATCCACATAGAGGGTCTAGAGCTATCACCATACCTACATAAAATCGCCGCGCTGCGCGGAACTGCGTCCACCCCATTGCTGATCTACGACGCACATAACGCAGAGACAGTTATTCAGAGACGTGCTCTTCAAACTGATAGGATTCAGTTACACCGCTGGCTTGCTGCTTTTTACTCTGGTCTACAACTTCCTAGAATTGCTAAGCTTGAACGACAAACATGCGAGCACGCTGATTCAGTTCTATGTGTTTCTAATGAAGATTGCTCTGAACTGCGCAAACTACTGCCCGGACTCAAGCCAGTGGTGGTGCCCAACGGCATCTTTCTGAGTGAATATACAGAACCGGTCACACCGGCAGCACTGCCAGAACCTGCGCTAGTATTCAGCGGTAAGATGAATTACAGACCCAATGTGGATGGAGTATTATGGTTTACACGAAAAATTCTGCCCCGTATACTCAGGAATCACTCAGATGCCACATTTGTTGTAGTTGGCAAAACACCCGTTCCATCTATAAAGCGTCTAGCAGATAATCCTAGAATAAGAGTGACCAATTCAGTACCAGACGTACGCCCGCTAATTGCTGCAGCAACCGTATTTCTTGCCCCACTCAGAATGGGTGGTGGCACTCGATTCAAGTTACTAGAGGCCATGGCACTCCGAAGACCCATCGTAAGCACAACAATCGGTGCAGAAGGGTTTCCAATCACTGATGGGAATGAATTGTTACTAGCTGATTCTCCGGACGAACAGGCAACAGCAATCTGCTCTCTAATAGAAGACTCCAAGTCCCGTATCCGCCTTGGGAATGCCGGCCGTGCATTTGTGGAAGCAAATTACCAGTGGCAACAAATTGTACCTCTATTACAAAAGGCATATCCATGGACAAAAATATGACCGGTATCAGACCAACAGCTTCGCTAGATTATCGAGCATTGGTTGCACGAACGGTGTAAGTACCTTAGGTGCAAGACCTACGCAAAGCAGGGTCACTACACCTAGCGTAACAAATCCAATAGTACCCCACCTTTCCCAACCTGCCACAAAATAGCTAGATTCAGTTTGTGGTTCGGACCATTCGAAAAGAATAGGCAAAACTCTGACATACCCCCACCATGCACTCACACCAGCTAGAATAAGAACGATGGAAAAACCTATATGGTCGGCAGAGAGCATTCTAAACAACTCCCACCTTCCGGGAAAACCAGCCAGCAGTGGCAGCGCCGATAGAGAAAGCCCCCCTACAACCACGGCCGTGGTAGCAAACGGGTAATTCCGCGCGCAGGAGCGCAGTTTGTCATAGTCATCCTCAAAGACGTCCATAAGGACGCCAGCTCCTACACCCCACACAACCAACCCAAGTACCCGCACAACAATCATCATCGATGCCACAGCAATACTATCTGGTGTTCTCAACCCTAGCACAACCAAGGTGGCGCCCCAGTCAATCAGCGCTGTATAACCCATCAAGCCACCAAGGCTTCGCTGGGCAAAAGTAAATGCGGCACCTACAACAGCCATCGCCACACCACCTAAACGGAGGGCTAGAAAAAATTGCGTATTCGCACGCAGCCAATCAAATTGCGTCAACGTGTCTATGAGGAAAATCAGTACTACCGCTTGCACCACCCCAATCACAAACGCTGCCGACAATGGTGGTGCTTTCCGTGAGACCAATGCTACCCAAGAGTGAAACGGTGCAACAGCCAGTATAACCAAGAATCCTACTCCAAGCATCCACGTAGCCCGCTTCAGGGGAAGCATATCATCTGGATTGATCTGATGCACTTCCAATTGCCAGCCCGCTAGAAGAATGAAAGGTACTCCCATACTCACAAACGCCAGATAGCGCATCGCACCGTCAGTACCAGCATAATCACGATTTGAGAGTATAAACGCAGCCACAGCTGCTATCAATGCTAGAAAAAGGGCAGCATACAAAAAGGGTTGGACAAAAATAGTTGCTTCCATGAGCGGCAACATACCTAGACCAACAGGCAAGAAAAGGGAGGGGCCACGTACCACGCCAACAGCGAGAAAATAGAGTAGTACAGCCACAAACACGAACACAAGTATCGGACGGTCAGCCTCACCAAAGGTAAATGAACGACCTAAAACCGCCGACGATGAATGAAGGGTTATGTCACGCCCGAAAACAACTACTAACTGATCCAACGTTTCTAACTGAACCAATGCTATGAGCACCAGCACAGTGCCAACAGCAACGATTACCTGCAACCAAAGCCAACGACGCAGGTTGTACACCAACACACCAGTTACCAAAGGCAAACCCATGAGAAGAAGAGGGAAACTCATCATCTAACCTCTTCAGAAACACGACTGGACAACATATGTACAATGGTAAGATAGCTGATGGAGAGAGCAACAGCAACCTCCACCGCTGCCAACACTCCAACCACCATAAGAGCTGGTTCCACTCCTGAATACAGCAATCCGAATCCAGTCAGAAATGTTAGTATACCCAGACCGCTTTTCAGAGGATGCCCAGCCAGACCCTGGAGAAGCAAACCAAGACAGGTTAGCTGCAACGCTGCAAAAGTAACATATTCAGAAGCCACTGGAAAAGGTAACGTACCGGGCAACGCCAATTTCCAACCAATGAGAGCTGCCAAAATCACCGCAAACACCCGAAAGCGAGCACGTGCACCCAAAACCCAAGGTATTGAAGATTCCGATACTTCCGAGCCAGGACGCCATCCAGATTGCTGCACGGAAAAGAAAACAATAAGCCATACAACTATCCCTGCCGTAGTCTTGATGCCCGCTACCTGGGGAGCCAGAATATTCGTATAGAGCAATCCTACGAACAGATATTGAATAGCTAATGCAGTGACAAGCACGCGCCTATCTTCCGAGATTACCAATAAAGCTGCCGTTACGATCACCGAAGCTACTGCTGGCGAGCCAGACCAGTAAGACAAAACAGGAATTACCTCCAAGATATCCGACACGTCATGCCCCCAGAACAAGTAACACTATAGATATCACTACCAGCGCCCACAGGACGCCTCCCTGACCTTCCAATACCAGTGCAATCGCACGCATTACCCGAGTCGTACCTCCGTAAACATTCAATGTCACAGCACGAATCCATTGTAGCTCGACCAGAAAAAAGAATGCACGACGAAGATTTGACTGATAGCGCGAATACAGATTTTCCTTGAAAAACCAAAGACCCACACCAATTGATATACCTAGCAGGGAACACCCGACGGCAACAGACCCACCTCTAGTAAGCATTGCTCCCCAATTCGGCATGTCATCGACTCCAGACAACACACCAACACGACCTGGCAAAACACCGCCGAGGAAACCCACAACAACGGGAATTGTCAAACTCAGCCGATAAGCTACATTTACAAATGGTGCTTGCACCGACGCACCTGTACGAGGGAATGCGAGCAATCCGAAACCACCTGCTGTTAGCAACGCCTGAATAATAACTATCAAGGGTATTGCGAAAATCAATATACCAGACTCTAAAAGCCCGGAATAAAGTGTCAGCATGCCTATAAATCCTATCATAAGTGGCATGCCCCCCAACATGAGCACTGCCAGTCCAGAACTAATTGCCCTGGTGTGTCTAAAATTCAGTTCCCCTCTATAAGCAATTAGAACCGCGCTGCTGAGAATCACCGATACCCCCAGCGCAAGTACTCCAGCAGAAGCCCACTGCCCTCCCCAAAGAAAAATCAACATCATCACACAGAACTGAGCAATAAACATATATTGCAATTGCACACGCGGTCTATCGGCCAAATACCACCTAAATCCGCTTATCAACCCAGCCAAAATGACAGCGCCGGTGAGCCAGTTGCGCATTGGCAATAATGGTTTCTCCATGACTAGTATCACTAGGAAGTCAACAGCCACGGCCAGGCGGGCCAATCGCGTTCCTGCCCGCAACACCACCATGTCTTTTTCGCCTTCAGATCCAATACTCCCATTAACAGAATACATACCAAAGCGGAAGATTACTGCAACAACCAGAAACAGAATGCCATGAGTTGACAGATTGGCACTACTCAGAACAGTAGAGCTGGCACCTGCATCAGCAATGACCACCGCAGCTGCTATAACCAAGGCAACTGCTAGAAGACTAAGACTTAAATCTGCGACTGCATGATTCTCTTTTCGCACATAGGACAAGGAGAAGAATGTGGCCAAATCGAGGGCTACCCACGCCACTGCCACAGTCATCAAATTGTCAGCGAAAATCGATACCATAGCACAAGCTATAAGCAACAAGCTGCTGGCGCGATATACCCTAGATCGTTCACTCCGGGCCAAAAGTCCGGCCAGAGAAACGGCCAGAAAGCTAATCAATAAAGTCAGAGCAATTACCCACGACAATCTATCTGTCGTCAATCGCAATGAGTCTCCAAAAGACACGAGGGACCGCCAATCAGATAAAACAACAGACATCGAATCATGGAAGCCTAACAGCAGAGTAGCGACCACAGACAACATAACACTGACTAACAAAATGACGCCGTTCACCCTAAAGGATTGCGAACGACCCAAGAAGATGACCAAGGATCCTAGAAACAAAATTGATATCGGAGTAATAGGTTCCATATGCCGCGGCGATTATATCATCGCGCACCAGTAAGTACGCTCTACAACATTAGTATAAGCTTATCATGTGTATAATTGCTATGTGTTCTCGTTGAAAATTCGTACAGGGACCCTCAGGATACTGATTGCTTGTTCAGTGGCCATCACTGCATCCTCATGCACCCAAGAGGAAGTACTGGAGCAGTCAACCACAATACCATCTGAGAAATCTGAGCAGTCATCCGAACCAATAGTTAATGTTGTGGAACCATCCAAAACGCCCCCACAGCCGACTTCATCCCCCGTGAAACCCAATCCAACTATGCAGGATCCAACCAATGTGCCGACTCACCCATCGCCTCATCCTCCTACCGCTGCCCCCACAAACACGGTTGAGATAACTCGCTTCTTAATTGACACCAATCAGTCCAGTGTCTCCTACGGCGTCGGTGAAACATTTCTCAGTCAGGGTAATCGCTACAATTACGCAATCGGTGTGACAACCATCGTTTCGGGCGAAATCTTGGTAGATACAAACAATCCGTCAGATAGCACCATCGGGGAAATTACGGTTGACATCAGCGCTTTCCAGAGTGATAAATCACGTCGGGATAAAGCTATCCGTGACCGCTGGCTCCAAAGTAGCAAATTTCCGGTGGCAGTTTTCTCGCCCACCGAATTACGTGGATTACCTAATCAATATACTCACGGAGACGTGCTAGATTTTGAAATTGCAGGTAACTTAACTGTGCGTGACGTCAGCCGACCTACAATTTTCACAGCCAAGGTGAGTATGAATGACGAAAGGCTTACTGGTCAAGCGAACACTAGTGTACGAATGACGGACTTCGATTTCGACCCCCCCACAGTGGCTGGAATGATAGAGGCAGAAAACAATGTTGACATAACCTTCGAATTCGTCGCTTTGCACGCTAAAGTTGACTAAGAATGAGCAGGGATGAACCCATCAACTCAGAATCACCCCTAAATTCATGGTGGTCAGTCTATTTTCAGTTGTCATTGACTATTGACTAGTAACGCAGCGAGAGTTCAGCATTCGCTGAAGCTGCACGCATAACATTTGCGACAACCCTCTTCATTTACAACTGCAGCTTCGCCACATTCTGGGCATAGACCACCAAAACGAAATGACATCTGACCCTCCTGAGATTGCAGGGCCCCTAGATGACCATTATCATTGCCCACCTTATCATTTAAATAACCACGTAGAGCCCTCGCTACCCCATCTGGCAAAGAGCGCACCCTGTTAGGACCAAATCCCAGTGAGCGTCCGCCACCTATTCCCTCCAATTGGCGCACAGCTTCCTCTAGACGATCGCGAGGCACAATCGGGGATGAAATTCGCAACACATAGGAAATGAGCCTCCCAATCGCTTCCGATATCGCCGATGTTTCGCTTCCAGCCTTTGCCGTGCTGATAAAAACTTCGAAAGGCTCGTTATCACCGTTCTCATTGATTGTTACATAAGATTTGCCCATAGGTGTATCCACTAGATAAGTGGCACCTTGCAACCGTGATGGTCGCGGCTTTTTAGTTTCATGGAAAAATTCTTTCGGTTCCAGTACTCCATCCTCGTTGTCGGAAGCAGTGTCTTTTGTTTCAAGAACAACCTTCTTCCTGCTACCAGTGACATACACCGTCAAACCTTTGCATCCCAACGACCAGCCCATTTTGTAAGCCTCCGCCACGTCGGTTTCAGTGGCATCTGCAGGAAAATTACAAGTTTTTGAAAGACTGTTGTCAACAAACGCTTGCAAGCTCGCTTGCATACTGACGTGTTGTTCTGCTGTTATGTCCTGAGAGACAACAAAAGTATCGCGAACCTCCTCAGGTACCTCATCCACCGTCTGGCATGAACCTGTTTGTAAAACCTGCTTGATAATTTGGCCACGCTTTTGTTCCTCGACACCAGCGGAAATGAGCGCATTTTCAAAGAGCGGGCTTGTGTATTCCAACTGAAGATCATTTCCATTGTCGTTTACATGGCGCACATACGCCAACGCAAATGCTGGCTCGCACCCATACGCCTCGCACCCGGCAACTGTCGCGATTGTTCCAGTGGGAGCCACGGTAGTCTGGGCGGCATTACGTATGCCATTCTCACGAATGCCGGTCATGATGAAATTCCAATCTAATACTGGGCGACCGAAATCCATTTGGTATGGCTTAAGTGGCTGAGGTGGCGTCCACCTAAGATTCTCCGGATCATATATACTTCCACTGATGGCCTCGAAGGGACCACGCCTCCTCGCTAAATCAATGCCTGCAAGCATACTGTGAAAACGTACAAATTCCATAACTTGTCCTGCGAACTCCTCAGCCTGCTGAGATCCATATCGTATACCGCCATGGTACATAAGATCTCCCAATCCCATAATCCCGAGGCCTATGCGGCGCGCACGCACCGCAGCTTCTTGTAATTGCGGCACTGCTGGCACATACGCGTTAGCTGTCACTACATTATCTAGAAAACGTGTAGATAAATGTACGGTAGCTTCTAGCTTTTCCCAATCCACTATACCGTCCTGAGCACAATGTTGAGCAAGATTAACGGACCCGAGACAGCAGTTTTCATAAGGTCCCAGATATTGTTCTCCACACGGATTGGTCGCCTTCAGCTCGTATAAATGCGGCAATGGGTTCTGTCGATTAGCAGCATCCAGAAACAGCATACCTGGCTCACCGTTGTGATGAGCATACTTGACAATCATGTCGAAAAGCTCGCGTGCTGGTACTGTTTCCGTTGTCTCTCCACTCTGTGGACAGCGAAGATCGAAAAGCTCATCATCTTGCACTGCCTCCATAAAATCATCTGTCACCCCAACAGAGATGTTGAAATTGGTAATCTGGTTCTCATCAGTTTTGCACGTAATAAAATCCCTAATATCAGGGTGATCCACACGAAGTACTGCCATATTAGCGCCTCGACGAGTACCGCCCTGAGCAATTTCTCCAAACGCACGATCATACACGCGCAAGAATCCAACAGGACCAGTAGCTTCACCGGCAGAAGTCTTGACCATTGATCCCTTGGACCGCAGATCTGAGAACGAGAAACCGTTCCCACCACCAGTCTGTTGAATCAGGGCTGCATCACGTAGGGTCTGAAAAATCCCGGCTGAATCTCTACCCATGTCATCAGATATGGGGAGCACAAAGCAGGCAGCTAATTGTCCCAATGGGGTACCTGCACCTGTAAATGTTGGAGAGTTAGGAAGGAATCGAAGTTCTGTCAGCAATTCATAGAATTCCTCCGCTACCGGATCCGGGTCACTTCGAAATTCCCGTTCAGACAGTGCAACATTGTACGCCACCCGCCAAAACATTTCCTCAACGGTCTCAATGGGTTGACCATCATCACCCCTGCGTAGATAACGTTTTTCCAATACTAGCCTTGCGTTGTCTGTCAGTTTCGTCATCGAACGCAGGTGAGCTTGATTCTCTATTTCGGTCTCGGAACGTATTTCGCCATCCCGTAGTTCCGATTCAGAGATATGCTTTGTTGTGCGCATTGTCGCTAGACTCCCTTAATATATTCCTACACCAACAACCGGTCAATTTCATCCCGTACTGCCTGCAAATCGCTCAGACCCAGATAAACAATTGCATAACGAATATATGCGATTTGGTCAAGTGATTTTAGTCCATTAATTACAATATCACCTACTACGCGACTGGTGGTCTCAAGCTTTCCAAAATCCTGTAGTCT
>Ga0310344_10001370_pt1 | contig 18625 bp, 18 predicted proteins | sample HC15DNA20200_MG_FD_203801 | JGI IMG/M metagenome (GOLD analysis project Ga0310344, IMG submission 203801) | Marine microbial communities from station ALOHA, North Pacific Subtropical Gyre - HC15-DNA-20-200_MG | ecosystem: Environmental > Aquatic > Marine > Oceanic | place: Pacific Ocean: North... | reverse complement strand
ACTTAATACTAGAACATCAAAATGGGGCTCTTTCAAATCTAACTGCTAGTTATGCTTCCGCTTCTGAATATTACTTAATGAATATCTATGGCAAAACTGCTACGGCTTATTTCAATCATTTTGACGGTTTACGTATTTTATTGAGAGGAGAAAAAAAACCAACCGGTGTGAGTTATGAAAAAAATGATACAATTGTCGAAGAACTCGAAGAGTTTGCAAATTGTGTGAGAGAAAATTCTAAACCTGAAGTCGATGGATTTAGAGCTGTAGAATCTCTTGCGGTAATAATGGCAGGAGTTATCTCAGCAAAAGAAAATAGGACCGTGAGAATTCAAGAAATACTAGATGCAGAAAATTAAAAAATTACAGAAGGAAATCAAATGACACGAATCAAAGCAGGAGATATTTTTATAAATTACTCTGACTCAGGCAAAGGAGATGCTTTTTTATTTATTCCTGGACTTACTGGAATTTTAGACGCATGGGATTTTCAAATCCCTCATTTTTCGAAGCAATACCGTTGCATCTCTTTTGATCATAGAGGTACTGGGGAAAGTGATAAACCTCTAAATGCTTACTCAACAGACTTAATTGCAAAAGATGCAATTGCACTTATGGACACATTAGATATCGATAAAGCTTTCGTTGCAGGTACTTCTACTGGCGGATGTGTTTTACAAAATCTAGCATTAGATTATCCAGACAGAATTAAAGCATGTATTTTCTCTAACACTTGGACAAAAGCAGATGAATACATGACTCGGGTTCAAACATCCAGAAAACATATTGCCCAATCCTACGGAAGAGAAGAGTATATTAAATTTAGTTCTCTTTGGACTGCTGGATGGACACAATTTAAGAATATGTATGATAATTTACTTGAACTAGAAGCAAAACAAAAAAAAACTATTGGTTCTGTAGAAGTAATCTCTTCAAGACTTGATATGACATTATCCCATGATCGTCTTTCAGAACTACATTTTATCAAAAAACCTTCATTAATAATTGCTGCAAAGGATGACGCCCTTACTCCTCCATATTTTGCTGAAGATTTACAATCTAGAATTACTGATTCCAGATTAGTAATTCTAGATGAAGGTGGACATTATAGTTACAGAAGAAGTCATGTGGAGTGGAATAATGCTGTAGATTCTTTCTTGGAAGAACATTAAATTTTTTTGCGTGTAACTTTTGAAACTAAATCAACCCATAGAGAAAAAATAACAGGAATCAAGATCAGCGTAAACAAAGCGGATGTTGCCAATCCTCCAAGAACCGCAGAACCTAAGCCTCTGTATAGTTCACTTCCTGAACCAGTAGAAGTTACTAGGGGTAGCATTCCAAAAACAGTAGTCGCAGTTGTCATAAAAATCGGACGCATTCTATCTTTACAGCTTTCCAAAATAGCATCTTTCATTTGCATACCAGAACGAAAATGATTTAAGGATTGATGAACCAATAGAATTGCATTATTCACCACAATACCTGTAAGAATTATAAATCCAAGCATCGTCAAGGTATCCATTTTTACTGAAGATTCAATAGAGTTTACGAAAGAGACTAATAATATTCCTCCTGTAGTAGCAAATGGAACGCTAAACATAATAATGAATGGATAACTCCAAGCTTCAAATAATGCCGCCATTAGAAGATACGTTATAAATAGAGCAAGTAAAAATGACCATTTAAGAGAATCCCAAGTTCGTTCTAAATCTTTTGCTCTACCCGCAACGTTAACAGAATATCCAAGAGGCAGTTTTTTTCTAATAGGATTTATAACCTTTTTCTTCATTCGATCAATTGCTATTTGTAATGGCAAATCTTCTCCAATATTAACAGTGATACTCAAAGAACGATCTCTATCTATGTGCTCTATTTTTGTAGGCCCTAGAGCAGGACGTATTTCTGCAATATCACGCAATTCAACAATATTTCCACTTTTTTCATTTATCTTAATTTTAGAAAGTTGTTGTGTCTTTGAAAAATTCGTTGTCTGATCACGAAGTATAATATTTAATTCTTCTCCCTCGTCAAAAAATAAACCTGCTCTTGTACCATTCACTAATGTTTCGACAAGATCTCCTAACTCACTAACTGATATTCCTAAATTAGCAGCTTTTTCTCGATCAACATGGACCTGCAGTTCCGGACTTCCAAGATCAAAGCTACTATTGACAAAACGAACACCCTTTAATTTCTTCGAACTTTCTCCTACATTACTAGAAATTCTTTGAATTTCCTGCAAACTATTGCCTGTAATATCCACATGAAGATTTATACCGCCTATAAAACCAGATCCTCTCCGGCGAAATAGTGAAGCTTGCGTTACAAATGCTCTGACTCCTGGAATCCCCTGTACCATTCCAAATAGTTTTCTATTTAGTTTTTTCATAGATTTGAGATCAGAATATTTTTCTTTTGCTACTAGTCCAATAATAGGTCTTTGAACTCGGATTACTGCAAAAAAACGATCTAGTTCTTCTATCTTTTGAAACTTTTTTTCCAATTTACTAATTATTCCATCGACTTTATTTAAATTAAGACCAGGTGGCATTCTTAAGAAAACAAAAAAAAGATTTCTGTTCCCTTTTGGTAAATAATCGATTGGCGGAAAATATTTCCAAGCAATTAATACAGCTCCAATAGTTATTAGCAATACAACACATATTCTTTTGAAAACTCCACGCATAAACCAACGTAAAATTGAAATATATACCCTCTGCAGAAATCTACCTATTGCATATAATTGAAGGAAAGTGAAAATTTTTATTAAGATATTATCTAATAGAGATAATTTCAAAAACCTTGAAGTTAACATTGGAACAACCGTAACAGAAACTACCAAAGAGATTCCTACAGCAGCACTTATCGCAATTGCAATATCCTTAAAAAGTTGCCCAGATTCATCCTGTAAAAAAATAATAGGTATAAACACAGCCAAAGTCGTAAGTGTAGAGGCTAATACCGCACCCCATACCTCTGTAGCACCATCAATCGATGCATTCCAACTTGATTTTCCCATTTCCTTGTGACGAAAAATATTTTCCAAAACTACTATGGAATTATCCACGACCATACCAACAGCAAAAGCAAGTCCTGCTAAAGAAATAATATTCATAGATCTGTCTAAAATGAAAATAAAAATAAATGTTGCTATTACTGCTACAGGGATAGCTATTCCAACTACTAAAATACCAGAAATACTTCCAAGGAAAACTAACAAAATAGTAACCGCAAGGGTTCCACCAACGTAGATATTGTTAATAACTAGACTTCGTGATTGGTCGATATATTTAGTCTCATCGTATACCTGTTTTAAACGAATATCTCTTCCACTGTACCTCATGTTTACTTCTTTAATAACTTTTCTTACTCTTTTCATTACCGCAACTGTATTAGCACCAGTTTTTCTTAAAATTCCAAATCCTAAAGCTGGCTTCCCATTTTGACGAATCTTTCTAGAGGGTTCCGCATAATCAAAATTTACGTTCGCTATGTCTCTAAGATATACCGGTCCAGATGAAGTTCGGGCAACGATAACACTTTTTAATTGAGAAATATTTGTAAAATTACCAATTGTTCTTACTGCATACCTCCTCTTTCCCTCATCTATCTTTCCACCTTTTGTATTTTGATTTTCCTTAATCAAAGCATCGCGTAAAGAACGAACTGTTATCCCCCTTGCACTCATAGCTTCATAATCCATCGTAACTCTTACTTCACGTCTAGAGCCTCCATATAAGCGAACTGAACCGACTCCATCTATTCTTTCAAATTTTGGACGAATTTCATCATCTGCAACTATGAGAACATTGTTTAAAGGAAGATCCGTTTTTAACATTATCCAAGCGATCGGTCTTTGTGAATCAGAATTCACCGCTTTTACTATAGGCTTATCAGAATCATCAGGTAAATTCCTGACTAAACCAAGTTTTTCAGAAACATCCAGTCTTGCAACATTTTTATTAGTACCCCAATCAAACTCCAGAATTACCCTTGAACGTCCTTCTTGACTTGTGGATGTCATTCTTGATAGACCCTCTACAGAGGTAAGTCTTTTCTCTATTCCTTTTGTAACCTCTTCTTCAACCTCTAGTGGCGCTGCACCTTTATAACCTGTGTCTACAGTTATTACGGGTCTATCTATCGTTGGTTTCATCTGGACGGGAATACGATAAAGACTTATTAGACCAAACAAAACAGCAAGAATCACAAAAACCATTGTGGTGACAGGATTCTTCACACACGAACTAGGCAAATTCAAAATTTACTCCTAAAAACCAAATATTCAGAAAAGAAAATGAACTATCTTTCCCATAATTTTTTATTCTAACGACGATTAAAACGTTTTTTCTTCCAGCTACCCTTCTTACCTCTTATTCTAACCGACATCCCATTTCTGAGATTTTCATTTCCTTGTGTTACAACTTTCTGCCCTGGTTTTAAAATTTCTTTTGGTACTTCTATATAAGAATCTACACTCCTAATAGGATTAAATAAAATTTCCCTGACTGTCTGATTATCTTCTAAAACAAAGACAGACATACCGCGTCTTCTAATTAGAACCGAGTCTTTTGGAATGAGGATTGCGTTATTTTTAGATCCATACTCAATAGTAACCCTGGAAAACATCCCAGCCTTAATAGCAAAATCTTTTGTGTTTTTTAAGATAAATTCTACTGGAAAAGTACGGCTCTTAAGATCAGCAAGAGGGATTATACTCCTAACTTTTCCGTAAAAAATTTTGCCATTGAGAGCATCAAACGACACTCTAACTTTATCATCTTTTTTAATAGTATGAATTTGTTTCTCAGAAACTGGTGAACGAACAATTATTTTTGATACCTCTACAACTTCCACTAGTCTTCCACCTTTTTGAACCCATTCTCCTACCTCTGACCATTTATAGGTAATAAAACCAGTTAAGGGAGACCGAATCGTGGCTTTCAAAAGCTGATCTGAAATGCGTTCAATTAAAGCCTTAACTCTATTCACTTCAAAAATAGACTTTTGGTATTGAGTATCAATTCTATCAAAATTCACTCTATCTATAATCAAACGAACTAATAGATCCTTTGCTCTTTTTAGATCACGTTTGTTACTTAATAAATCTTGTTTGGCTTTTTCTAATTCTGCTTTTTTAACACGTAAATCTATTTCAAGACTATTTTTTTCGAGAGTTGCGATTATTGATTTTCCTGCCTCAACATAAGTCCCTTGAAAAACCGGAAAAGTCCTAACCCGACCCTCGATTTGGGAACTTACTATAGATTTGCGATAAGGATTTGCTGTTCCTATTGAGTTGAGACGATTTCTAACCTCTCGTTTTATAACTTTAGAAACTGAAACTAACGGTGGAGGGCGTTTTCTTCCTCTCCGTTTTTTTGCTTCTATTTCAAAAAAAACAGCTGACGAAAATAAGAATATTAAAAGATTAAAACAAATGAATAATAATTTCAAAAAAATCCCTTTTTTATTAAATACTTTATTGTGTCTCTAATAAAATTTTAAAAGATTAATTAGTACCAATATTGATCCTACACAATAAAAGACAACATAGAAATTATAAAAATTGAAAATCCATATCTCTGAGACATAAAACAAAAAGATTACTCTTGTAGTGATCATCAATAAAGTAGATAATGAATATTCAATGACTATAGGTTTTTAGTTTTTACTAACCGCCTCTAAGATTATCTTTGATAGTTTCTCAAGAGAAAAGTTTGATTTTTACATACTTGCCCACTTTCAACTTCCTTTAAGCTATCAAAATTGTAAAATTTATTATGGAGAAATCATGGAAGTAACTCTTGTTGATCATATGGGTAGCGACCTAAGTGTTGTAAATGCTGCTCGTGTCTCATTTGCAAAATCTCACGAAGAATTTAAGGAAAAAGCAGACTCAAGACTAATCAATTATTTGGCAAAACATAATCACTGGAGTCCCTTTGGACATGCATCGATGCAATTCCATATCAAAGCTCCTATTTTTGTCGCGAGACAACTAGTTAAACATCAAGTTGGTCTTGTTTGGAATGAAGTTTCAAGACGTTATGTTGACGATGAACCAGAATTTTATAATCCAAATAAATGGAGACTCTCAGCAGAAAATAAAAAACAAGGTTCTTCAGAAGAAGAAATAGAATTCGATGTCTCCTCAGTAACACAAAGTTGTAAAAAAATATATGAAGAAATGCTAGAGAAAGATATCGCTCCAGAAATGGCTCGCATGATTCTTCCTCAATCTATGATGACTGAATGGTATTGGAGTGGAACTCTATATGCTTTTGCAAGAGTATGTAATTTAAGATGCAAACCTGACGCACAAAAAGAAACCCAAATAATTGCCGACAAGATCGACCAACAAAGCGCAAAAATGTTTCCTTTTAGTTGGAAAGCATTAAGAGTTGACAGAGAATAAATTTTGGCTTTAAGAATTCAATCGATCCGGGAGAGGGAAAAAAACCTTTTCTTCTTGACCATCTAAAATTTCAAGTGACAAATCAAATTCTATTTTTAAACTTTCAATTAATTCATCAACTAAAACTTCGGGAGCAGAAGCTCCAGCACTAATACCAACGCTTTTTGCATTCTTAAACCATTCTAATTTTAAAGACTCTTTATTTTCAACAAGATAACTAGGCACATTAACTGCTTCACCAATTTCACAAAGTCTATTTGAATTTGAACTATTTTTAGAGCCTACAACTAAAATTAAATCAACTTTTTTTGCTATTTGTCTTATTGCAGTTTGTCTGTTTTGAGTTGCATAACAAATATCCTTCAGATTTGGACCTTTTATATCTGGGAAACGAGTTTTTAAAATATTCACTATTTCGCTAGTGTCATCAATACTAAGAGTAGTCTGAGTGATATACGAGATTCTTTTTGTGTCAGCCGGTTCAAAATCCAAAGCATCTTGAATACTTGAGATTAATTTCACATTACCAGGAACCTGACCCATTGTTCCAACAACTTCAGGATGATTCTTGTGGCCAATCAAAACAACTTCCATCCCATTTTTATAATATTTTCTTCCCTCTTCATGTACCTTCTCAACCAAAGGACACGTCGCATCAACTACATCTAAACCATGCAATTCAGCTTGTCCAAAAACTTTTTTTGCGACACCATGGGCACTAAAAATAGTTATCGCTCCTTCAGGAACTTCATCTAATTCATTTACAAATCGTGCGCCTTTTTTCCTTAGAGATTCAACCACATATTTGTTATGAACAATTTCATGACGAACATAAATAGGGGGTCCATATTTTTCTAATGATCGATTCACAATATCTATTGCCCGAACCACACCAGCACAAAAACCGCGCGGGTTAGCCAAAAAAATTTTTAGTCTTTTTTTTGTTGTTATATTTTTTCCATTAGACACCATTAGGAGAAAATTACCTCAACTGAACAGGAAATACGAAACGAAAATAGATCATTAGATATGAAAAATTTATTTAGATTTTTTTTCATTAAGGATTACGCTTTTACGCCTCTGCGAATAGACACTTCTTATTAGTGAATAATAATCTAAAGAGTCCCTTTTCAAATCAGACAATGTGTCCTTAATCCGGGAATGGCCGTCAATAATTCTTATACCTGTAAGACCATAATTAATATTTTCTACATCACTAACATAAGTCATTGGACTTAGAAAAATATCAGTTACTCTTCCAAGAGTATGCCTAATAGAAGATGGTCCAAGAAGAGGTAGTACTAGATAAGGACCTTGACCTACGCCGTGGACAGCCAGAGTTTGACCAAAATCTTCATTATGGTATTTAAAGTCAAAATGAGTGGCAACATCAAAAAAACCAAGTACACCAGCGGTGGAATTAATTAAAAAACGCACCGAAGTGTCTCTTGCTCGAATATGTTCTCCTTGTAAAATATCGTTTGCTAATGTAACTGGCGTTTCTAAATTACGGAGAAAATTACGAACTGAATTACGAACAACATTTGGAAAAACAGCTGAATATATGCTACTTACAGGATTTAATACAACAACCTCTACGACATTGTTGAACTCAAAGACAAAACGATTTAATGGCTCAATTGGATCATACATTTCGGTGGAAGTACTTACTGTTTTATTAGAAACAGCTTTAGAAGCACATCCAGAATTCACAAAACTTATCATTACAACAAGTAAAAGTAATAAAAGATTACTACAAATACCTAAGAACTTGTTTTTTCTAGATTGCAAAAAAAAGATTTTCTTTTTAATCAACGAAATTTCCTCAAAAGGCGAAATCACAAAACAAAAAAACTAACACTTCTAGATCGAAAATACATTATTTAATCTATTAACTGCAAGTAAAAAAATAGCAAATTTATATTTTTAGTTCACAAAAAAATTTGTCTACCTATTCAAATTCAGAAAACTACTTTCCAGTAAAACCGAAATTCTATGAGGTCAGGACTAATTTACCTAAAAAATTTCCACTTAACATTAGATCGTGAGCACAATTTGCATCATCTAGAGAAAAAACTTTATCTACGTGGAATTTTATCGTTCCTTTCTCTAAAAGATTGGAAAATTTCGAAACAATAAATGGCATCTTTTTAGCTAAATTCACTCCCGTAATCCCGAAAACTTTTGCATCCTTCTCCATCATATCTGAAACTAAAAAATCTGCTCTTGGGTTTTTTCCTAAACCTGCACCCATAACAACAATTCTTCCATTCACTTTAATTGCTTTTAAATCTAAATGAAAATTTTCATTTGCTGCAGTTTCAACTATAACATCGACACCCTTTCCCTTGGTTAATTCTAGACACTTTTCTATCAAATTTTCTTCTTTGTAGTTAATAGTCTCGTCCGCTCCCAATTGCGAACAAAACAATGCCTTGTCAGGCGAACTAACTGTTGCAATAACTCTACAACCTATCTCGCGCGCAAGTTGAATAGTTGACATACCAACACCTCCAGCACCACCCTGAACAAGTATAGTTTCCCCTGGAGTGACTTTTGCTTTTATCACAAGTGCATTCCATGCAGTTCTTAATGGAAGTGTTATTCCTGCTCCTTCTTCAAAGCTATAAGAATCTGGAAGCACGGATGCTACACTTGCATCAAGGCAAACAAAGTCAGCATAACTTCCTCCTAAAGTCCTACCAAAAACACGCTGCCCTATATCAAATTCTCTGACCTGACCTCCTAATTCAACTATTTCCCCTGCTGCTTCTAAACCTGGAATATACGGAATTTTCATATGCGAAGAATGGTGACTTTTCCCAGAACGTGTAGCTACATCACTAGGGTTGACTCCTGACGCCCCTAACTTAATAAGCAACTGTCCGGATTTAGGTTCTGGAGTATCTATCTCTTCCAATATCATAGGATTTTCGAGACCAAATTTATTTACAAAAACTGCTTTCACTAAAACCTCAAAACATGACCTGAAATAAAAAAGGGGAGGAAAACCTTTAGATTTTCCTCCCCAAAAAAACTAAATTCTTATTATTTTTTTACTTTCGACATATCAATTTCCCATACATAAAATGATTCATCATGCCTTGGGTTAAAACCAAACCCTTTTTTGTAAGCATAAATATCATTAGTTTTGTAAAGGATTTTAAAGATAGCTTTTTCCTTCATCATAGCTGTTACTTTTTCAAATTCAATTTGTTGCTGTTTTGGATCCGCAGTAAACTTAGCCTTATCAATTTGAACGTCTAAGTCTTTAAAACAATGAACACTAGAGTGACCTTTACAACCACCAGTTGCAGGTGCGATGTTTCCAGGATCTCCACCAGAGTTACCATACCCTTGAACAAATACTGCTGCTTCACCTTTACCTTTACCCTTTTGGTAAGATTTTCTTTTCTTTTTCCAAGCGGAATAAGGCATAGTTCTGCAAGTAGCTTTGATTCCTATTTCCTTAAAGAAACCACCTAGAGCTTCACATGTTTTAACATCACCTGGGTATCTTCCAATCGTCGCATAAACAGTAGCTTTAAAACCTTTAGGATATTTACTCTTAGCCATGTAAGCCTTAGCTTTCTTTAAATCGTATCCGTGCCACTTATCATTTTTATTATAGCCAGCATAATTCCATGGATGAAAAAGTGAACCGGAAATAACCGCTTTACCAGCTAAAAATGTAGTTCTCAGAAGTTCTGCATCAATTGCATAGTTTGCAGCCAAACGAACATTTTGGTCTGCAAATGGTCCGCCATTTCTTGTAACAAAAGAAATAAACATCATTCTAACTGCGGGAATATCCGCAACCGCAAGTTTTGGATCTTTCTCAATTTGCGGAATATACTGGGGTAATATTCCCATAACTAAATCTATTTCACCTTTTTGAAGAGCTTTTACACGGGTAACAGAAGATTTAATACCGCGCAAAATTACTTTCTTTGGACGGTTTGGATACTTTGAGTTTGCCCACCAGTTAGGATTCGCCTCAAAAACCATCTTTCGTCCTTTAGCCCATTCTGTAAGTATATAAGGACCGGATCCAAAAAGAGTCTTACGTGAAATTATCTTTTTATCTACGCCTTTCGCTTTCAGAGACATCGCATGACCCCATCTTGCGAGTCGATTCAACATTCCGTTATCAGGTTTCGAATGAAGAATCACTTGATAATCGTTTACAATTTCAACTTTCTCTAAAGCTTTAAAGAAAACTCTTTGACGACTACCTTTTGCCATAATACGAGAAAAAGCAAATTCAACGTTTTTAGCAGTAAAGGATGTCCCGTCAGTGAATTTCACTCCTTTTCTGAGCCATAATTCTAGTTTTCTAGGACTATGTACTTTCCACTTAGTAGCAAGCCAAGGAAGTTTTTTTCCTGTTCCAGCTTCCATACCAATCAGGGTGTCATAACACCACTTCCAAATCATTGCTCCAATAAAATTTGATTTTGGATGCGGATCCATTGTTGGAGAAACACCCTTAAGGGCTGCAACAATAGTTCCTTGAGGCGCTGCATATGTACTAGGTACAGCAGCAAACCCGATCATTACTGCAAATAACAATACTACCAACTTCCTCATAACAATCTCCTCCTAAGTTAATAACTTGGTTCTTTGTATGTATGAATCTAGATAAAAACACTAATTAAAAAATTCATCAAGTAATATTTTATGTACCTATCGTTTTACGATTGATAAACACAAAATCGTTTGACAGTTGATAAAATACGATTTATTTATATTTATAGAATTTCCTAAAATATATATTTTATTTAAATCTTTCAAGTACTCTGTTCGAGATCTTTTGGAGATATATTTAAAATTGAGGTGAAAGTTTTATGCGTGCTTATGTAATTAGAAGATGTCTTCAAAGCATAATAGTTATCAATATAGTCCTAGTTATCGTTTTTTTGATGCTTCATATGTCTGGATCTCCAGGGGATGTTCTTATGCCTGAAGATTCATCTCTAGAAGATATAGAAGAATTTAATAAAGCACACGGTTTTGATCAACCTCTCCATGTTCAATATTACCGTTTTATTTTTGGGTTTGATAACGGAGTAGTAAAAAGTAAGGGGGTTATTTTTGGTGACTTTGGTTATTCCTATCGTCACGAACTTCCTGCACATGAACTAGTCTTTGAACATTTTCCTGCAACTATAGATCTTGCACTAACGGCAGTCGTAATTTCGATTTTGGTTGCTATTCCTGCGGGTGTTCTTTCTGCTACATTCAGGAATTCTTGGATAGATTATGTGAGTTCTATCGGTTCTATGTTTGGACAATCCATGCCCAATTTCTGGCTTGGATTAATGCTTATTATTTTCTTTTCTGTATATTTAGACTTGTTTCCATCATCAGGATATGAAAGCCCCATATACATTGTGCTCCCAGCTCTTACTGCAGGATTGTACCAAACGGCACGTATTACCCGAGTAGTTAGAGCAGGAATGCTAGAAGTTCTAGGAAGTGAATATATTACTACGGCTCGCTCTAAAGGCATCGTTGAATGGATAGTGATTATGCGTCATGCCCTAAAAAATGCAGCTATTCCGGTAGTTACTTTAATTGGCTTGGAACTAGGTGTTTTACTTGGTGGTACCGTGGTTACAGAGGTCATTTTTGCATGGCCTGGAGTCGGATTCCTTGTTATAGATGCTATTAATAACCAAGATTATCCAATTGTTCAAGCTGCCGTAACACTCTTAGCAACGATATTTGTATTTATAAATTTATTAGTTGACTTGATTTATGCTTGGTTAGATCCAAGAATTGCATACAGTTAGGGAATAGATAATGACTAGTGGATTAAATACCTCAACAATTAAAAATCCAATTGAAGAACCTGAAGAAAGACGTGGTCCCACAAATTCCCAGCTTGCTTGGGAAGATTTAAAAAAACGTCCACCTGCAATGATAAGCTTAATCTTCTTAATTATTATATGTTTATGGGCAATATTTCCTTCTTTCTTTACGGCAATATTTACGGGGAATGACGCTTTTGAAATAAACTTAAGATGTTGCTACTTAAAACCACCTGGATTCACAGATGTAAATGGGAATTATTATCTTCTTGGAACAGATCAGCAAGGAAGAGACGTTTTAAGTAGAGTCATTTGGGGATCTCGAGTTTCCTTAATCGTAGGAATTGCCGCAGTATTCTTAAGCGGCTGTATTGGGGTTACCCTTGGAATGGTTGCAGGATATTTTGGTGGAATCGTAGATACTATAATTAGCAGGATCATCGATTCAGCTCTAGCTATACCCTTTATTCTCCTTGCACTAAGTATGGTTGCAATACTAGGACCTAGTTTACAAAATGTAATTCTAGCAATTGCTGTCAGAACATGGATTGTTTACGCTCGCGTAATTCGAGGAACAGTACTGTCCGTAAAAGAAAACGAGTTCGTTGTTGGCGCAAAAGCTGTAGGTTCTCGTACAAATAGAATTATGTTCCGTCATATTTTACCTAATGTATTATCCCCTGCTATTGTTATAGGCACTTTATACCTCGGAAGAATGATTATCATCGAATCTGCTCTTTCTTTTCTTGGTGTCGGAGTTCCCCCACCTACCCCAACCTGGGGGGGTATGCTTGCACATGGAAGAGAATTTCTAGATACCGCATGGTGGATAGCTTTTTTTCCTGGAGTTGTTCTCATGATCACAGTGCTGAGTGTGAATCTTCTAGGCGACTGGCTTCGTGATGCATTAGATCCTAAGATGAAAAGACTCACAGATTAAACTAACCCAGTCTATTTTCTAGGTATTTAAAATAATACAAATTTTGTATTATATGTTTCCAATTTACCCTTTATAATTATTCAATATAAAATTTATAGGAGTAATTTATGTCTTTATCTCTTCGAAGGGTTGTTACGGGACACGACGAAAAAGGAAAAGCTGTCGTATTAATAGACGAGATTATGAATGACGCCAGATCAATGAGACCGAATCATCAAGGCCACGGAATATGGGCAACTGATGATTATCCAGCAAATCTAAACAGTAATTTAGATGGAAAAAAAATAGAACCTGGTCCTCCTGGAGATTGTAGCTCGAAATTTAGAATCACCGAATATGGTCCTGGAGTAACTGCTAGAATGCATCGAACCCAATCTATTGATTATGTAATTATTATGAAAGGGGAAATAGATATGGAATTAGATGACGGAGTTATTGTTCATTTAAAAGAGGGTGATGTTTGTGTTCAGAGGGGGACGATTCATAATTGGAAAAATAATGGTACAAGTCCTTGCCTTGTTGCATTTATTCTCCTTCCTGCAAAACCGATACAAATTCAAGGTGAAAAACTTAATTCTACTGGATAAAATTTTTAATAAAAGGAGTTAATTGTGCCTGTAACAAAAATTCGCGGTATAAATCAACACTATGAAATCATAGGAGAAACAGGTCCTTGGGTTGCCTTGTCACCTGGAGGAAGAACACCTATGGGGGAAATCCGTGATATGGCAATCCAATTATCTGCAAAAGGTTACCGTGTCCTGATATTTGATCGCAGAAATTGCGGTAAAACTGATATAGGAATAACCGGCGGAGACGCTGAATATACAGAATGGGCAGATGATCTTTTCGAACTAACCAAGCAACTTAATGCACAACCTTGTATCGTTGGTGGAGCATCCTCAGGATGCAGAACCTCCGTTTCTTTTGCAATAAAATATCCAAAAGCTGTCACAGGACTTCTTTTATGGAAAATGTCTGCAGGACCTTATGCAACTCTAAATTTAGGAGTTCGATATTATTCTGAATATATTAAAATTGCAGGCTTAAAGGGAATGGAAGGTATTTGCAAAACTGATTTTTTTGCAAAAAGAATTTCTGAAAATCCAAGAAATAAAGATATTTTAATGAAAATGGACCCTAACAAATTCGTCGAGGTGATGACCCGTTGGATGGTAACTTTTATCTCCTGTTCTAACTTCCCACTCATAGGCGCAACAGAAGATCAGTTAAAAAGAATTAGTGTTCCTACTCTTCTCTTTTGCGGAAATGATAGACACCACAGCAGAGAAGCTTCTTTTGGTACACATGAATTAATTCACGAAAGTGAACTTGTAGATCTTGGAATGCCAGTATTAGATATAGATGCACAATCTGCAGAGGAATACGGTAAATACACTCCAGAGATGGTAGAGAAATTTGACGAATTTATAAAAAGAAGAATTTAATGGTGCGCCAGGCATGATTCGAACACGCGACCTTCTGATCCGTAGTCAGACGCTCTATCCAGCTGAGCTACTGGCGCACTTTCTTTAGTAATTACAGTTTTATTCTACGCAATGAACATATCAAAAGACATCAAGAAAAAAAACTAATCAAATAGTATTTTCAATAAAAACAACGTATTCAAACCCTCAATTTATAAGCAAATATACAAAAATTTCATAAAATGTCTATTTATTGTCTATATAATTTAAAAAAAGTGTTGACTTTGTCTATATTATATGGCATTAATATAGACAGTAGTTAGACATTATTTATTTTATTTTATTAAGGAGGAACATTCAGATGAAAAAGGTCGACGTTTTAGCAGCAGTATTATTAGTAGTTGGTGGTTTGAATTGGGGTCTAGTAGGTGCATTTAATTTTGATTTAGTAGCAGCAATTTTCGGGAAAATGAGCGCTATGAGTAAAGTAGTATACATTCTTGTAGGACTTGCCGCACTTTATCAAGGTCTTGGAATAAAAGGAATAAAACAAAGATGGGGAGTACAAAGTTCCGCAAGTTAAGGAGTTGCATAATAGTATAAATTTTTTAGGAGAAAAAAAATGAACCAAAACAAAATAAATAGAATCATACTTTTTGCAGCATTTATTTCAAGCAATCTAAACGCATGTAAATCGATTCAGAGTAAGAAAATTAATAGTTAAACATATTTAAACATGGAGAAAATGATGAAAAGTAAGAATTTTTTAAAAATGATACTGCCTGTAATTGCAATAATAACATTTATAGGTACAAGTACTTACGCAGGCAATTATTCTAAAGATATTGTCGACACTGCAGTTTCCGCAGGAAAATTCAATACATTGGTCAAAGCAATCAAAGCTGGAGGACTGGTAGAAACACTCAAAAGCGATGGTCCATTTACCGTTTTTGCTCCAACCGATGATGCTTTCGCAAAACTTCCTGCGGGAACTCTTCAAAGTTTATTGAAAAATACTAAAAAATTAAAAGCAATTCTTACATTTCACGTAGTAGCTGGAAAAGTTATGGCATCTGATGTTGTTAAATTAAAATCAGTTAAAACCGTTCATGGAAATACAATCAGCATAAGCACAAAGAATGGAGTAAAGGTTGAAAATGCAAAAGTAATAGCAACTGATATCAAAGCATCAAATGGAGTTATTCACATTATAGATTCGGTTATTTTACCGAATTGACCCCCGTTCCTCCTTACTCAGCCTATTGGTTAGGTTGGGGACCCTTGCTGGCTACTGACCCGGCCAGTCAGGGTTTGGAGGATTTAAATATTTTGAGGTGAAAATGTTAGAAGTACTCAAGAAAATGTATGAAGCTGAAATTGAGAAAGCTAGAGCAAATATTAGTATCTTTTTAGAAAATCCTGCAGGAATAGGAGATCATTCGGATATTATAGGAGCAATGGACGAACAAGTTGTAAAATTATGCGATGCCTCAGGTAAATTAGAATCGTTGGAAAAACACTTTGAAAAAATAGAAATTTAATCCTATGAAATTAGTAAAGGCGGGCACCGAGTTGATTTATCAAACATACTCAGCACCCGCCTTGTATGCAGGTCATGCAATCTACAGAAGAAGGTTTTTTTAATTATTTAGATTGCTTCTTTTCCTTTCTCTCCAGTTCTTATTCGTATACATTCTTCTAATTTTTGAATATAAATTTTTCCATCACCTATCTTTTCAGTATTTGCAGATTCTCTAATTGTCTCCACAATAGATTGTATGAATTCGTCTGATGACAAAATTTCAATTTTTATTTTGGGTAATACATCCACTTCATATTCACTTCCTCTATAAGTTTCAGTATGACCTTTTTGTCTGCCAAATCCTTTCACCTCAGAAATAGTCATTCCTGCCACACCTGATTTAATCAGAGCTGCTTTAACATCTTCAAGTTTATGCGGTTTTATTATAGTGGTAACTAATTGCATAACATATCCTTTCTTAAAGGGTAATTGTTCCATATAAAATTATTATTAATCTGTATAAGCTGTCATTCCATGTTCAGAAATATCGATACCAGCAACCTCATCTTCTTCACTTACTCTGACTCCCAACATCGCTTTAACTATATTCCACAAAACCAACGAAAGAATAAACGTGAATAATCCTACGGCAACAATTCCTATAAATTGTTTAAACAATAATGATGTTCCGCCTCCATAAAATAAACCAACTACACCAGAATCAATCGACGGAGCTGCAAATAAACCTAAAGCTAAGGTTCCAAAAATCCCGCAAACTAGATGTACGGATACCGCTCCGACGGGATCGTCTATTTTGATCTTGTCAAAAAACGGTACTGCTATACAAACAATAAACCCTGCAATCGCACCGATAATCACAGCACCCATTGGAGTTACATTTGCACAAGGAGCTGTAATAGCAACCAGTCCAGCAAGTGCTCCATTCACACTCATAGAGAGATCTGCTTTCCCAAACATTGCCCTTGAAGCAATACTGGAAGTTATCACACCCGTTGCTGCTGCGAGATTTGTTGTAACTGCAATACGAGCTATTGCATCCGCATCTGCTGCCATTGTGCTGCCAGGATTAAATCCAAACCAACCTAACCAGAGGATAAATCCACCTAAAGTTACAAGAGGTAAGTTATGGCCTGGCATCGGGCTTAATTTACCTTCGGAGGTGTATTTTCCAATTCTAGGTCCTAAAACAATAATTCCAGCCAATCCAGCCCAACCACCTACGGAATGCACTACAGTAGATCCAGCGAAGTCAAGGAAGCCCATTCCACTTAACCATCCACCGCCCCATATCCAATGCCCTTGAATAGGATAAACGATCGCTACAAGCAAGAAACTAAAAATCATAAAGCTCGAAAATTTAATTCTCTCAGCAACACACCCAGAAACAATTGTTGCGGCAGTTGCAGCAAAAACAAGTTGAAAGAAAAACTTCGCGTAAAGGGGTACTCCCGTCCATCCTAAAGAGGAAAAAACACCTTTGTAATTTGGATCTATTGCAGGACTGTTATCAACTCCAGATAAGAAAAATCCGTTAGACCCCACAATAGAATTTCCATCACCAAACATAAATGCAAACCCAATGACCCAGAATGCGATAGATGACACGGCAACAACTCCTAAATTCTTATAGAGTATTGCCACTGCATTCTTCGCTCTACAAAGACCTGATTCCAGCATCGCAAAACCTGCATGCATGAAAAAAACTAAAAAACCGGCCACCATAACCCAAACAGTATCAGTAGCTACTTTTAATTCAGCTAACGTCTTAGCTAAAGACTTTAAGTCTTCAGCCCAAACACTACCTGAAAAACATAAAATTCCAAAAAATAAAAAACACAATGTAAAAATAAAGAACCTAATCCTTCGATCCATTTCCTTTAACCTCCTTACAATACGAATAAAATTGAATAAAAAAATTTTATTCAAAGTACGGAAAAAGTATTTCGGAAAAATTAGAGGCTTATTTCTTTTAAATTAAAGATATGTTTCAAGAATATTTCATGATTGAGGAAATTTAAATTTTTTGCCATTAACAACTACTTCACTATGAATAGGAACTGGATATTTAACAAGACTTTCTGCATGACATCCACCCTTCGCATTTTTAATCAGAAGAGACAAACGTTCTTCATGTGAGTCAGAATCAAAACTTAAAAAAGAACGCACTTGGGTCCAGCGAGAATGAACAGTTCCTTTTAGCACCGATCCTTCTCGAAAATATTCCATTTCAACCTTGCAAGAAGCTTTTCTAATCTCAATTTTCATCATTTTAGCAAATCTTGCTAATTGTGTTAGAAGTCAAAAACCAATTCCCATACAAATATAGGTTAGTGGTTGGGGATGTAAATCTGTACCCCCACTTCTAGGAAGTTCATCTGAAAAAACTTCAAAATGTCTATATTTGCCAACCTTAATCAAACTTCCATCTTCAATTGTTTGTGTTTCCGCCATCAGGAGTGAAACTACACCTTCAGGTGGGAG
>Ga0310344_10001369_pt1 | contig 18626 bp, 18 predicted proteins | sample HC15DNA20200_MG_FD_203801 | JGI IMG/M metagenome (GOLD analysis project Ga0310344, IMG submission 203801) | Marine microbial communities from station ALOHA, North Pacific Subtropical Gyre - HC15-DNA-20-200_MG | ecosystem: Environmental > Aquatic > Marine > Oceanic | place: Pacific Ocean: North... | reverse complement strand
AGCAGGTTTAGATTATGTTTGTGTATCAAGCGGAGGAATACTATCAAAAACAAATATTATTTTTAAACCTGGATACCAGGTCCATCTAGCAAGAGAAATAAAAAAAAGAACAGGAATAATTACTCGAACTACAGGAATGATATCTGACTTAAACCACGCACAAAAAATTATTTCTAATGGATCTGCAGATATAGTCAATTTCGCACGTAAATTTATAAAGGATCCAACTTGGCTTATAAATGCTATTAAAAAAAGAAATAAAAAGGTATCAATACCCAACCAATATAAAAGATGTTTTTAAATAAAAATAATAAAAATTTCGTTTTTAACGAGGGATACTCTAATAAAAAAAATTTATTTAAATCAGCTTTAGGATCAAAAATATTTTACAAAGGTAGTAAATATATTGATTTATCTTTAGGAGCAGGAAGTTTAATTCTTGGTCACAATAGCAGTATATACAAATATGCAATTAAAAATTTAACTAAGAAAAATATAAGTAGCTTAGCAGCACCCAATCAACAAGCCGCAGACTTTGCTGAAGTAATAAATAAAATTTTTCCTCAATATTCCAAATTTATTTTTTGTAATTCTGGCACTGAAGCTGTATTTAAATCTCTCAGAATTTGTAATGCTATATCTAAAAAACGTATGGTAATTGCTGTAACTGGCAGCTGGCATGGTTCAGTAAATCAACTTCTTTTTTCAGCTGACAAAAAATTAAAACCTGTAAGTTTATCAGATGGATTATTAAAGGAAGATAAACAAAATATTAAATTTATACCTTATAATAATATTAAAATTTCAAAAAAAATTTTAGAAAAATACAAATCAAAAATAAGCTGTATAATTATTGAACCAATCCAGGGATGTCTACCACTCTATAATGCAAAAGAATACTTAAAATTTCTATGTGAATTTTCAAAAAAAAATAAAATTTTAATTATTTTTGATGAAATGATTACTGGTTTAAGAGTAGATGGAAAAAGTGTCCAATCTTATTTTAATTTGAGACCAGATATATCTACTTTTGGAAAATGTTTTGGTGGAGGAATGCCAATCGGAATTATTGGAATTTCAAAAAAGACTGAAAATTTAATAAAAAAAAATAAAAAAAAAATATTTTTCGGAGGGACCTTTTCAGGTAATTCGATTTCTTCATATGTTGGTATGTTGACTACAAAATATATAATTAAAAATAAAAATAAAATTTTTCCAGAATTAGAAAAAAAATCTATTTTTTTTCAATCTAAACTAAATACATTTATAAAAAAAAATAATATAAATGCTTATGTATATCGTTTTAAATCTATTTTAAGGATTGTTTTTACAAGAAAGAAAGTATCCAACAGAATTCAAAGAGATTTCTTAGAATTAAAAAATTTAAAAAATATTAATAAATTAAGAAATTTTCTATTTAAAAATAAAGTTTACTATCCTTCTAGTGGCATTATATTTATGTCAGAATGTACTACTAAATCAGATTTAGAAATATTAATTAAATTATTTAAAAAAGGACTTAATAAATTTTTTTAAATTAATATAGAATAAAAAATTAATTTAGTATATTAATTACACATAGTGAATTTATCTCAATTTAATTATCAAGGCTATTTTTGCTTTTTCTTTTATTAAAAGAGATTAAAAGAACTTAATTAATAATGTTTAAAATACTAAAAGTTTTAATTGGTATACTGCTAATATTTATTTTATATCGTTATGGCAGAATTGATCCAAAATTAATTGATCTTAGTTATAATAGTATTGTAATTTATTTAATTGTTATAGGTTTAATTACTTCTACAATTTTTTTATCCGCACTTAGATTATACATAGTTTTAAATGTTCTTTCTTTAAAAGTAAAACTTAACTATATTTTTAAATTAACTTATATAGGTTATTTTTTTAACCAATGTCTACCGGGAGCAACAGGGGGAGATTTAATTAAGATAATTTATCTTATTAAAAGATATAAATTTTTTAACAAAGCAACATTAATTTCATACATAATTATAGATAGATTATTTGGTTTTGTGGCATTATTTATTTTATTTTTATTTTCTCTTTATATACTTTCTGATTCCAATGAAAATTTACTAAATTTGTTTTATTTTTTTATAATATCTGGTTTAATAATTTTAATATTTATCTTTTTGTTTTTATACTTTGATGTATTTCAATTTTTATCAAACAAAATTAAAAAAAATAAAGGTTACTTTTCAAAATTTTTTACAGAATATTTTAAAGATCTTAAAAATTTAAAAAATTTTAAATTAATAAATATTAGTAAGTTATTAATTATTTCTATAGCCATTTTTATAATTGCAATATTTGGAATAATTTTACTTAAGGGAGAAAGTTTTTTTGATATAAACTCTTCAATTAGGTTATTTTTTATGTCTTCAATCACTTTTTTTGCAAACAGTATACCAATATCCTTTAATGGTTTAGGAATAGGAGAATATGTTTTTTCCCAACTTTCAACAATTTTTTACAATGATAAAGCTGTTATTTTTGGAAATATTTTTTTAATTTATAGAATATTAATAATAGTTTCGTCCCTACCAGGTTTGGTGGTTTTTATAACTTTAAAAAATAAATTGAGATAGTATATAAAATAAATAATGAACATAATTAAAAAATGTATAAATTCTTGGACATATTTTCAAAAACTTAATTGCAATATTGTTTACCCAAAAGATCAAAAGGAACTAAACGATGTACTTCATCATGCAAAAAATAAAAATTTAAGTGTTATAGCCATGGGTCACGGATGTAGTTATGGTGATCTTTTTATGCATAACAAGGGTATTGTAATTAATTTTAAAAATTTGAATAAAATAATTAGTTTTAATTCAAAAAATAAATCTTTAGTAGTGGAACCGGGAGTAAGTATTTCTGAGGTAAATCAATTTTTTTTTAAGAAGAATCTCACAATTAATAGCATTCCATCTAATTTCGAAATTACCATAGGAGGCGCTATCGCAAATAATGTTTATGGAAAAGATTCTTATTACGTGGGAGGATATTTTTGTGATAATATAAGCAAAATAACTTATATTGACGATAATCTAAATATTAAAACTTTATCTAAAAAAGATAATGAGGTTAAATTTAATAAATTTATTGGATCAATAGGGTTATTGGGAATTATTATAGAAGTAGAAATTGTTGGTTCAGAACTAAAATCACAATATCTAACTTCTAAGACTTATTATTTAAATAATTTTGATGAATTTTTTAATTTCTATAAAAAAATTGATTTAAAAAAAATACCCTTTTGTTCAATTAAACTTGATCCATATAGTAAAAATAAAAAGTTAGGTAGAGTTTCTGTAAACACATATAATTGGGATTACGAGAAAAAAAATACTTTGAGCGAAATAAAAGATATAAATTTATATAAGAAAATCAGCCTTTTTGGACTTAATTTTTACCTTTCTAGAAAAAAATATAATTTTATAAAGAGCTCAGTATTTTCGATTTGTGCCTTATTTTCTAATAGATATATTTGGAAAATATTAAATTTAGTAAGCTTTTCATATTTTAAATTAAACAATGGAAAGACTGGAAAAATACACGTATTAGATTTATATAATAATAATAATTTTACAGATCATAATATTATATTTAAGCCTCTTGGCTTTTACTCTTTTCAAATTTTGATACCATTAAAAGTTTATTATTCAACAATTATTAAATTATTGAAAATCATTCAGGAAAGTAAAAATGAGCCATTTATGTGTCAAATTATGTTTCTTCCCAAAAGGAAAGATTTTATTTATGAAATTGATGATCATGTTGCATTCTCAATTCCTTTTTTAAAAAAGAAAGATAGTAATAACCAGGAATTATTTGTTAGAAAAATTGTAGATATAATTATTGAAAATAAATGTCAATTATTTATATCTAAAGATAATATAATTAATAGAGAAGATTGTTTAAAAATTTTCCCAAAAATTAATGATTTTAAAATGATTAAAAAGGATCTAGATAAAAATTTTTTTTTCTCTTCATCATATTATGAAAGGGTTTTAAAATAATGAGTATACCTTTTTTTTCAATTGATTTTAAAAAAATTGATTGGTCGGCTTATTTAAAAGGAAGTGTAGGAATAAATTTTGAAAATTCTATTGATACATTAATAAATAAAAGATTTCCTAATAGAAAATTTTTAAAATTTCCTTCATCAAGAATGGGTTTTTATTTTTTTCTAGAACAAAATTTTAAATCTGGAGATGAAATCATTTTTCCAGCAATGGGTTTTCCTCTATATATTAAAATGGCTATTCAGTTAGGATTAAAACCTATTTTGGTAGATGTTGAAGATCGTCATTTAACTATAAATCCTGAATTAATTGTTCAAAATATTACAAATAAAACTAAAGCGATTATAGTTACACATTTATTTGGACATCCAGGATATCTTAATGAAATAGTTAATATTTGTAAAAAGTATGAAATAGAGTTAGTCGAAGATTGCGCACAATCTTTGGATTCATTTTATGAAAAAGTTGAAACAGGCAACTTTGGAAATACCGTATTTTTTAGCACAGGTGCAGTAAAGGTACCAACTTCACTCGGAGGTGGTTTTATATTGACTAATAATAGTAATTTAGTTGAAAAAATTAACTTAAGATTGAAAAATGAAAAATATACAAGTTCAATTAAAAAAATATTTCCATACTATCTAAAGAACTTGATAAGTGTTTTGAACTCATATCCAATTTTATATTCTGTATTATCCCATCGTATTTTAGGTTTATTAAAAAAAAGAAATCCAGAATTACTAAGAAAAATATTTTATTCAGGAATGGATAGAGATTCTGTTTTTAATCCATGGGAGCGACCAAAGCAGATGAACTATCAATATGCAGTTTGCTGTTCCCAATTTAATAGAATACGAGAAATGACAGAGAGCAGAAGAAAAAATGGAAAAATTTTAAATGAAATTTTAAAAGATTCTAAAAATCTTAGATTTTTTAAAGAGGAAAAAAATTGTTTTTGGAATAATCAGTATTATGTTTTGTATGTTGAAAATGGTGTTAAAGAAATGTACGAAAGCATGTTTAGGGAAGGAATTCATCTTTTAGATGAAAATGTTTGGGATTGTTCAAATTATGAGTTTCCTATTAATTTAAAATATCCACTTCCAGTTACCAAATCGTTTTCTGGAAAACTAATTAGGATTCCAAATAATTCCCTTTTATCTGAAAAAAATATAGAAAATATTGCTATAAAAATTAAGAAAATTGCAAATAATATAAGTTGATTAAGTAATGATGAATTTATTTGAATCTAAATACCAAAATCATTTTTATTTTATTTTGCTAATAGCTATTCATTACCTTTTTTCTATTATATTTACTGGTCAAGTAATTATAGATCCGCACGATAATTTAGAAATAGTCGTTGTATATGATCATATTATTTCAAATATTTATAAAGGAGATATTGAAAAGATAAGTTATTTTTTATCTGGAGAAATTAAATGGTACAATTTAGATAAACTTTTTTACCCAATAAATATCTTACATTATGTTTTAAATGAAAAATTGTTTTATTTTACTAATGATATTTTAACAAAATTATTTGCATACTTTTCTTTTTATCTTTTAGCAAAATCTTTAGGTGTAACAAAATTTAATAGTGCCTTGGGAGGAGTATTATATTCATCTTTAATCTATATCAAAATACCTTTAGGTTTAGCCTTACCTTTTTTACCTTACATTTTATATCTTTTACTAAATAAGAATAAACTAAGTAAAAAACATTATTTTTTATTATTTTTTATTGGACTAAACAGTTCAATGATCGAGGACGTTTTTGCTGTTGCTCTTTTAATACCACTTTCATATTTAATAAGTGGTAAAAATAAAAATTTAAGTTTATATATTCAAATTTTTTTACTGATTTTTATTCCAGCAATATTAACCGATATACATTTAGTAATAGGATCTATGATAGGTGATCCTATTCACAGGGAAGCGTGGAATGTTAATCATGAAAATATAATAATAACTTTTTTAACATCGTTAAAAGGTTTTTTAAATTTTAATTTAAAAAGTCCCCTGTTTATTTTTTACTTACCGTTATCTATTCTTTCTATACTTTTATTGGTATTACCTATATTTTTAAAAGAAAAAAAAATTAAATTATTGATATTTTTTATTTTTTTTATTTTAATTTTAAAATCAATATTTGGAACTGGTTTATTAAATAATATTTTTGTTGGAATACTTGAAATATTAAGAGGGTATAACTTCCAGAGAGTAGACAGGATAATACCTTTAATATTTAGCTTAATACTTATTTTTTACATTTCTCATCTAAAAAATAAAAAAATAAAAAATTTACTATATTTTATTACCTTTTTTTCAATTATTTTTATACAACTTAAAACACCATTACCAGCAATAAGTAAAAATTATTTTAAAAAAAACATGCACATAGAAAAATTTAATGAAGCGAAAAATAATTTTTTAGAAAAGAAATACATAAAATTTATTAAAATTATTTCAAATAAAAAAAACTATACTACCAACAAGACAAGTTTAGGGAAATCAATCAATTATACTTTTGATAGTTACTATAGATTTAAAGATTATGAATTTATAAAAAAGATTGTTAAAGACTCAAGAGTTATGTCTGTCGGCTTGGATCCAATGATTGCTGTTATGAATGATATTAGAGTTATTGATGGGTATCATACAATTTATCCTTTGAGCTATAAAATTAAATTTAGAAAGATAATTGAAAAAGAATTAGATAAAAATATTAAATTAAAAAACTATTATGATGATTGGGGTAATAGAGTTTATGCATTTTATACAGACAAAAATAATTTAATGTTAGATTTTAAATCTGCAAAAACGTTGGGAGCTGATTATATAATTTCAAAATTTCCTATAAAGAATGATGAACTAAAAATTATTTGTTATAATTGTAATAAATCAGATGATATTTTTCTTTATAAAATATTATAATTTTTATGAAATTTAAAAATAAAGCAGTTTTTTTAGATAGAGATGGAGTAATTAATAAAAATTTTGGTTACGTCTTTTCGTTAAAAAATTTTGTTTGGTTAAAAAATGTAAAAAAAGCTATTAAGCATGCCTACAATAAAAAATATTTAATTATAGTTGTAACAAATCAATCTGGTGTTGCCAGAGGATACTTTACTGAAAATGATGTTAAAAAATTACATAATGAAATAAACAAAGAATTAAAAAAAACGAACTGCAAAATTCAGGATTTTTTTTACTGTCCTTATCATCCAAATTATGGAAATAAAAAATATAGAAAAAAAAGTTATTTAAGAAAGCCAAATCCTGGAATGATACTTATGGCAGCTAAAAAATGGAATTTAGATTTAAAAAAGAGTTTTATGATTGGTGATAGCAAATCAGATATGATCGCTTCTAGAAGATCAAATTTAAAATTTATAAAAAAAAAATATAATTTGCTCAAAGAAGTTAAAAAAATTTTGAAATATGAATAATTAGAGTTCTATTTTATTAAAATTTGTACTATAACTCTTATTTATTCATGCCAATAAAAAATAAAATTTTAGATATACAAAACTTAAAAAAACTTAAAAACAGATTTAAAGGTAAAAAAATTGTTTTATGTCATGGAGTCTTCGATTTATTACATGTGGGTCATATAAGCTATTTTAAATCAGCCAAAAAATTAGGAAGTATTTTGGTTGTCTCAGTCACTCATGACAAGTTTGTAAACAAAGGTCCAGGAAGACCAGCTTTTTCAATAAACAACAGATTAAAATTTTTACAAGTTATTGATTGCATTGACTACTTATTTGTTAGCAATGACGCAACTGCAGAAAAAGTAATTAAAAATTTAAAACCAAATTTTTATTGTAAAGGCAATGATTACTCAAGTGATCAACCTGAAATTAAAAACGACAAAAATCTTAAAAAAGAAATAAACGCTCTTAGATTGATAAAAGGAAAATTTAAAATTATCAAAGAAATCAGTTTTAGCTCAAGTCAATTTATAAATGAAAATAGTTTGCAAAATTTTAATCAAGAGTGCAAAAATTATATTAATTCAATTAGAAGTAAATTAAATTTAAATAAAATATTAAAAAATATTGAAGAAATTAAAAAAAAGAAAGTATTAATAATTGGTGAAACTATGATTGATAAATACATTACAACCGAAGCAATTGGAAAATCTGGCAAAGAAGCAATGTTAGTTTTAAAACCAAAAAAAGAAATTAAATTCTTAGGAGGAGTTGCTTATATTGCAAATCTGTGCTCAACTTTTGCAAAGGATGTTAAAATTATAAGTTTTTTAGGTAAACAAAATACAGAAAAAAAATTTGTTTTAAAAAATTTAAATAAAAATATAAAACATAATTTCTTATTAAAAAAAAACTCACCTACCATTACTAAATTAAGATATTTAGATGATTATAAAAAAACAAAAATAATCGGCGTATATGATTTAAATGATGATTTAATTTCTTCAAATGAAGAAAAGAAATTTTATAATTTATTAAAAAAAAATATAAATAAATTCGATATAATTCTTGTAGGTGATTTTGGACATGGAATTATAACTGATAAAATAAGAAAACTCATATTAGAAAAAGGAAAAAAGGTATTTTTAAATACGCAAATAAATTCTTTTAATAGAGGGTATCATACAGTATTTAATTATAAAAAAATCAATACTTTAGTAATTAACGAAAACGAATTAAGATATGAATTAAGAGATAAATATTCTAAAGCATCAAATTTAGCAAAAATTTTGTCTAAAAAAATTTCAATAAGTAATCTTATTGTTACAAGAGGGAGATACGGCTCAGTTTTAATAAGTAAAAAAAATAATCAAATAATTAATTGTCCAGCATTTTATCAAAACAATATTGATACTATGGGCGCAGGGGATACTTTTTTTGCAATTAGCTCTTTAGCTATTGGATCAAAATTAGATTATAGAATAAGTATGCTGATGGGTGCAATTTCAGCAGGATGCGCAATTGAACAAGTTGGAAATAAAACTTACTATAATTTTCAAACTTTAAAAAAGCATTTAACTCATATATTTAAATAAAATTGATTAGAATAAATTTAAAATGAATTTTTTAATTACTGGCGGTTGCGGCTATATTGGCACACTCTTAACCAAACACTTATTATCAAAAAAAAATAAAGTTACAATCATAGATAATTTTTGGTTTGGAAACTTTCATAAAAAAAATAAATTATTAAAAATAATTAAAAAAGATATTAGAAATTTTGAAGATATAAATATAAAAGGAGTAGATGTTATTATTCATCTAGCAAATATAGCTAATGATCCAACTGTAGAATTAAATCCAACACTATCCTGGGAAGTTAATGTTTTAGCCTCTAAACTAATAGCAAGGCATGCAATTAAAAATAATGTAAAAAAAATAATTTTTTTAAGTTCAGGTAGTGTATATGGTGTAAAAAAAGAAAAAAAAGTAACTGAAAATTTAAAATTAAATCCTATATCTGTGTATAATAAGACAAAAATGATTGCGGAAAGAGTTTTCCTTAGTTTTAAAGACAAAATTGACATTGTTTGCATGAGACCAGCTACAGTTTGCGGATTTTCTGAAAGGTTACGACTAGATCTAACAGTAAATAAATTAACTTTTGATGCTTTCTATAAAAAAAAAATTTATGTAGATGGAGGCAGTCAAATCAGGCCAAATATACATATAAAAGATTTAATTTCTGCTATTGAATATTTTATTAATAACAAAAAAAGATTAAGATATAATATTTACAATGTAGGTTTTGAAAATTTAAAAATTTTAGAAATAGCAAATAAAATTAAAAATAAAACCGATGCTAAAATTATAATAAGCAAAAATAGAGACATTAGGTCATATAGGCAAGATTCTACCAGATTGTTAAAAATAGGATTTAAACCAAAATATAATGTCGATATGGCAATTAATGAATTACTTTACTTTTTTAAAAATAAATCAAAATTCAATTTTAGTAAAAAAAATTTTAATTTATTAAGAATGAAACAATTAAATATAAAATAATGAAAAATTTTTTACCAAAAGAATATAAAAAAAATAGAAAACTTAAAATTAATCACAGTTATCTTGTAGAACAATTTTCTGATTATTCAAAAATTTTTAAAGAAATTGAGAAAGTTGTAAAAAAAGGAGATTATACTCTTGGTCAAAAAGTAGATGAATGTGAAAAAAAATTTTCAAAAAGAACAGGTGCAAAATTTGCTATTAGTGTCGGCAACGGAACAGACGCTCTATTTTTAGCTTTAAAAGCATTAAACATAGGACACGGTGATGAAGTAATAACTACTCCCTATACTTTTATTGCAACTGTTGGATCCATAGCTACAGCCGGTGCAAAACCAGTATTTGTAGATATTAAAAACGATTATAACATTGATGAAAATAAAATTGAATCTGCAATTACAAAAAAAACAAAAGCTATAATGCCTGTTCATTGGTCAGGCCGACCATGCGAACTTGATAAAATTTTATCTATAGCAAAAAAATATAATTTAAAAATAATTCAAGACACTTGTCATGGAATAGATTCAAAATATAAAAATAAACACCTAATTAACTTTGGAGATATTTGTACATATAGCATGCATCCTCTTAAAAATTTAAATATTTGGGGCGATGGAGGCTTTATTATTACAAATAACAAAAAATTAGCAAAAAAATTATTGTTACTTAGAAATCACGGTCTTGTTGATAGAAATAACTGTGAAATATTTGGATTTAATTCTAGACTAGATACAATACAGGCAGCTGTAGCAAACTATAAAATGAAAAATAAATTAAATAATATTACAAATAAAAGAATTAAAAATGCTCATTTTTTTGACAGATTATTAAAAAATAATTTAAACATTAAGTTAGTAAAAAGACTTTCACATTTAAAAGAAGTCTTTCATTTATACCAAATTAATGTAGAAAACAGAGAAAGTCTTAAAAAATTCTTAATAAGCAATAGTGTTGATGCAAAAGTGCATTATCCAAAACCGATACATTTACAGCAAGCCGCAAAGTATTTAAAATATAAAAAAGGTGATTTTCCTATGGCAGAAAAGATGGCTAATACATCTTTATCATTACCTGTTCATGAATTTATTAAAGAAAATGATATAAGATATGTAGTAAATTTAATAAATAAATTTTACTCAAAAAAAAAATAACTTATTAAACAGTTAAATTAAATGACAATTTTTTCAATAATTTTTTTATCAATTTTATTTACACTGATTTTCGTTACATTTCATTTATTATTTTTACATTTCCTAAATTTAAAAAAAATAATTCAAGTTTTCATACCTTTTATTTTAAGCAATTTAATTATTATTTTTTTTTTAAAAGAAAACGAACTATACAAATTATTTTATCATTCATTAGTAATAAATTTTTCAATATTAATTATATATATAGAATTTTTATTTTTAATAAAAACTGGATTCACTCTTTCAATAATTACATTGTTCAAATCAAGAAAAAGATTACTTTATAAAGAATTAGTAAAAAATTATGCAAGTGGAAAAGGTGCAAAATGGATACTTACTGATAGACTTAATAAAATAAAAAAATTAAAAATTGTAAAACAAAATAAAAAAGTCACTTTGACTCAACTAGGTTTTTTTCTATCAATTACATTAATTTTTTTTAGAAAAATACTTTCAATAAAAGATTTTGGCTAAATGTATCCTTATTTTATATCAATTTTATTTTTTTTCTTTATAAATTATTTTATAAGCACAATCTTAAAAAAGTACACTTTTGAAAAGTTTTTCATATATGTTTTAGTATATTTTTTTATAGTCGGTTTTTATAATTTAATTTATTTAAAAAATATTAACTTTTTTACCATACAAACTTTTTTTTCAGTATTTATATTATTTTTATATGCTGGTCTTTATAGATCTGTTTCAGTTAAAATTATGATTTATTTATATTTAAGAAAAAAAAGTGTAGATTTTAATAATCTTTATAAAACTCAGTTTAAAGAAAAAAGCTTTGATAAAAGAATTAAAATTCTTCTAGATAGCAATATTATTTTTAAAAAAAAAAAATATTTTTTCTTATCAACAAAAGGAAAATCTTTTTTAAATAAATTTTTAAAAATTCAATCAATTTATAAAATTAAATCTAGCGGTTAATATGGAAAAAATTTTGTTAAGTATTTTTGTTCCCTGCCACAATGAAGAAAACAACATAACAAATACACTTAATAATATTAAAGACGGAATTCAAAATATTAGTTATGAAGTTTTAGTTTCAGATGATGCTTCTAAAGATAAAACTATTAATATGGTAGAAAAATTTAAAACAGAAAATCCAAATATAAATGTTAAAGTATTTACAAATGAAATTAACAAGGGAATTGGATTTAATTATTATGCAACAGCTCATAAAGCTGCAGGCAAATATTATATGTTAATAAATGGTGATGCAGTTGATCCTCCCGAGGAAATAAAAAAAATTGTAAGCAATATTGGTAAATCAGATATGATACTTACTTATATTATTGATCCTAGGGGTATTTTTAGAAGAACTCTTTCAAGATTATTTGTGTTTATAATAAATCTTATTACTTTTAATAATATAAAATATTACAACGGATCCAATGTTCACCTACTGGAAAATGTGAAATTATATAGCGGAGGTAGTTCTGGATTTGGTTATCAAGCAGAATTAATCACATCACAATTAAGACAAAAAAAAACTTATACTGAAGTAGAAATAGAACAATATTCATCTTCAGGGACATCAGAGTCTTTAACTCCGGGTAGTGTACCTAGTGTAATTACCAGTATAATAATAATTTTTTTAAGACAAATAATTTATCTAGTAAAAAAAATTTTAAATATTAAATAAATTTATTTTTATTTGGTCTAAAAAGTATTTATTTTTTTATATCATTGAGTTTTTCGATACACTGGTATAGTAAATAAACTCACGAGGTTATGAAAAAAATTATTGTGCTTGGAAGCAACTCGTTTGCTGGATCTTGTTATATAGATTTTTTATTAAATAAAAATTATAAAGTTTTTGGATTTAGTAGATCTAATGAACCATCTAAAATACTTCTTAAATATAAGTTTAATAAAAATATTAAAAATTTTAAATTCATAAAATTTAATATTAATAAAGATCTAAACTTATTAAAAAAATTTATATTTAAAAAAAAAGTAGATTATATAGTAGATTTTTTAGGTCAGGGAATGGTAGCAGAAAGCTGGAAGTATCCTCACCAATGGTATGAAACTAATATAATTTCAAAAGTTAAATTATTTGATTTTTTATCTAAAAAAATAAAATTTAAAAAGTATATAAGAATTTCAACACCAGAAGCTATTGGCGATGTAAAAGGATTTATTTTTGAAAATACAAAAGCTAATCCCTCAACGCCCTACGGTATATCTCATTTAACAGCTGATCTAACTTTACTTGCTTACTACAAGTTAAATAAATTTCCAGTTGTAATAGCGAGATTTTCTAACTTTTATGGTCCACACCAACAATTATATAGAATAATACCCAAAACACTTTTTTCTATATTAAATAATAAAAAATTGTTTCTTCATGGCGGCGGAAAATCTATAAGATCATTTATTTTTATCGATGATTTTTGTGAAGGAATTTATAAATCTATGGTTAAAGGAAAAGTAGGGGAAATTTATAATTTCACAAATAAAGAATATATTTCTATTAATTTTTTGGTAAAAAAAATTTTCTCACTAACGTCAAAAAATTTTAATAAATTGGTAAAAATAACAAAAGACAGACCTACAAAAGATTATGCATATAAAATGAACCCAACAAAAGCTCAAATAAAGTTAAAATGGAAACCTAAATATAAACTTGAGCAAGGGTTAAAAAAAACAATCAGTTGGTATATGGCTAATAAAAGTCAATTACAACGTTTAAAAAATATTTATATTCATAAATCATAATGGGCAAAGAAATTAACCTTTTAAAAAATTATCCTAAAACTAAACGAGATGTTAGTAAAAGACGGTCTCAAAAAACAGATGAGCACAGAATAATAGCTAGAAAATTTGGCAAAGATTTTTTTGATGGCGATAGAAGTGTTGGATACGGTGGTTTTAAATATAATCCAAAATATTGGACTCAAGTAGTAAAAGATATTTATGAGTATTATTCGCTTAAATCTGGAGATAAAATTTTAGATATAGGGTGTGGAAAAGGATTTATGTTATTTGATTTTTTAAAACTTAATTCAAAGTTAGACGTTTATGGCATAGATATTTCTGAGTACGCCATTGAAAATTCTATTGAAGATTTACGTGGAAAATTAAAAGTAGGTAATGCACTGTCATTACCTTACATGGACAATTATTTTGATTTAGTAATTTCTATCAATACACTTCATAATTTAGAAGGAAAAGATATAATAAAATCTTTTGAAGAATTAAAAAGAGTAACAAAGAAGAATTCATATATTATACTTGATGCCTATTCGAACGAAAAAGAAAAGGAAGAGTTAAAGAATTGGAACTTAACTGCCAAAACAATCAAACATGTAAATGAATGGAAAAAATTTTTTAAACAAGTAAACTTCAAAGGTGACTATTACTGGTTCAAACCACTATGAAAAATATTAATAAAAATAATTTAAAAAAAGTATTGTATAAAATGTTATTAATCAGAGAGACTGATTTACAGATTTCAAAAACTTATTCTCAAAATCAAATGCGATGTCCAGTACACTTATCAGTAGGTCAAGAATGTGTTCCTAGTGTTGTAGGTACTTTTACTTCTAAAAAAGATTTATGTGTTAGTACTCATAGATCTCATGCCCACTATTTAGGAAAAGGTGGTTCGTTAAAAAAATTTATTTCAGAAATATATGGTAAATCAACAGGATGTTCAAAAGGGAGAGGCGGCTCTATGCATCTGACAGACATGAATGTAGGTTTTGTTGGTAGTACAGCAATTGTATCTAACACGATACCTGTTGGTGTTGGTTTATCTCTCTCATCTAAAATTTTGGGCAAAAAACAAGTTACTATTATTTATTTAGGTGATGCTTCAGTCGAAGAAGGTGTTTTTTTTGAGTCTTTAAATTTTGCAATTGTCAAAAAGATACCAGTTATATTTGTTTGTGAAAATAATTTTTATTCAGTTTATTCACCATTATCAGTTCGTCAGCCTAAAAATAGAAAAATATATAAAATGGTGAGGGGATGTAATATCAAATCTTATAAAGCCAATGGTAATTATACATATGAAGTTATGTCATCATTTTTAAAAGCAAAAAATTTTGCTGAAAAAAATAGCGAACCTGTTTTTTTAGAGTATCAAACTTTTAGATGGCTAGAACATTGTGGGCCTAATTTAGATGATCATTTAAAATATAGAAATAAAAAAGAAATATTATATTGGAAAAAAAATGACCCAATAAAAATTTTAGAAAGTTTTCTTCTTAGAAAAAAAATTATTAATGATAATTCATTAAAAATAATGAAAAATTTAATTAAAAAAAAAATTAATCTTGCTTTTGATTATGCAAAACGATCTCCTTTTCCAAAAAAGGAAGATATTTATAAATATTTATATAAATAAAATGAAAAATAGAAACATAAATTTTACTGATGCTATTAATGAAGCAATGATTTTAAGTATGAAAAAACAAAAAAATGTTATTTGTTATGGTTTAGGCATTGATGATCCTAAAAGAATTTTTAATACCACAAAAAACCTTAAAGAAATATTTGGTTCAAAAAGAGTTTTTGATGTTCCTGCCTCAGAAAATGCTTTGACAGGAATAGGAATTGGTTCTTCTCTTAATGGACTAAGACCGGTTATGGTACATCAAAGACTAGATTTTTTTTTATATGCAATGGATCAATTAATTAATGGAGCTGCAAAATGGTCATATGTTTTTGGTGGAACTAAATCTTTACCTTTAACAATTAGATTGATTATTGGTAGAGGCTGGGGCCAAGGCCCTACACACTCTCAAAGTTTACAATCACTTTTTTTACATATTCCTGGATTAAAAGTAGTTATGCCTAGTAACCCCTATCAAGCTAAAGGTTTGTTGAATGCTGCAATTTTTGACAATAATCCAGTTTTATTTTTGGAACACCGTTGGCTTCATAACACTTATTCTTATGTACCAAAAAAATTTTATAAATTAAATATTGAAGAGCCACAAATTTTAAAAAAAGGTAAAGATATAACTATAGTAAGTATGGGTTATATGACTAACGAAGCAATAGTTGCTGATAAAATACTGAGATCTTACGGTATAGAATCAGAAATAGTAGACATGTGCGTAATGAGTCCAATGAATTTAAATAAAGTATTTAACTCTGTTAGAAAAACAAATAATCTTTTAGTTCTAGATACAAGTACTTCTATTTGTTCTTTATCCAGCGAAATATTATCTCAAACTCTTAGAAGTTGTTTTAATTATTTAAAATCTAAGCCAGAAATATTAGCACTACCACACGTTCCCCAGCCTACAAGCTTTGGTTTAACAAAAAATTTCTATAATGATTATGTTGATATAATTAAGTCAGTAAAAAGAATTCTTAAGATAAAAAAGAATATAAAAATTAAAGATAGTAAAAGAATTTATCATGATGTACCTGATGCAAATTTTAAGGGACCTTTTTAAATGAATTTTAAAGCTGCGGTATTAACAAGAGTAAATAAACCTTTGCAAATATTAGAAGATTTAAAATTTTCAAAACTAAAAAGGGGTCAAGTCCTAGTCAAAGTTCTTCATAGCGCTATTTGTAGAAGTCAAATTATGGAAATTGAAGGAAAAAGAGGCAACGATAAATATATTCCTCATTTATTAGGACACGAAGGAGCAGGAATAGTTGAAAAAATTGGTCATGGAGTAACCAAAGTTTTTCCTGGGGATAAAGTATTTTTAAGTTGGATTAAAGGAAAGGGTATAAATTCAGGAGGTATTAAAATAAAAAGAAAAAAAAAAGTTATAAATGCAGGCCCTATAACTACTTTTAGTAATTATTCTGTAATTTCTGAAAATAGATGTTTTAAAATCCCCAAAGGATTTCCAATTAAAAAATCAGTAATTTTTGGATGCGCAGTCCCAACTGGAGCAGGAATAATTTTAAATGAAATAAAACCGAGTCAAAAAAATAGCATATGTATAATTGGGCTGGGAGGAGTTGGCTTATCAGCTTTAATGGCATGTAAAATGCTAAAACTAAAAAATGTTTTAGTAATTGATGTTGATAATAAAAAAATAAATATAGCAAAAAAACTTGGTTATAAAAAAAGTATTTTGCTTAAAAAAAACGAAACAGTAAAATCAAAGATTTTTAAATATACTGGCGGTAAATATTTTGATTATACAATAGAATCTTCGGGGAAAAGCAAATCTATTGAGTTTGCATTTTCAATTACAAGAAAATTTGGAGGAAAGTGTTTTTTTGCATCACATCCTGAAGAAAATTCAAATATAAAATTAAAGCCTTTTGATTTAATATCTGGAAAACATATTCATGGTTCGTGGGGAGGATCATCAGACCCTCAAAAAATAGCTAATATCATGTCAAATTTTTTTATTAAAAATAAAAAATTTTTAAATTTATATTTTTCGAAAGAGTATAAACTAAACAATATTAATGTAGCAATTAAAGATTTTAAACATAAGTCTGTTGTAAAATTAATTATAAATAATTAAAATTTGATAATAATAAAATTATTAATATCTAAATGAAAATATTAATTACTGGATCTGATGGTGATATAGGAAAAGAAATAGCTATCCAATTAAAAAAAAATAAAAAATATGATTTAAATCTATTAAGTAATAAAAAAAAAAATAAAAAAAAAAGTAATTTTTTTTATCAAAATCTTTTAAATCCTATTAAAATAAAACTAAAACCTAACATAATTATTCATTGCGCCGGGAAACACCCCAATTCCAGATCTGGAAATCATATGAAAAATATATATCGCACAAATATGAAAATAACCAAAAACTTAATTAAATTTGCTAACAAAAAAAATGTAAATACAATATTTTTTCTTTCTTCAGTAGATGTATATGGATCAAAAAATCAGAATATAGTTTTAGAAAATCAAAAACCCAGAGGTTTAAATTTATATGAAAAATCTAAATATTTTTCAGAGAATCTTTTTTGCAATGAAAATAATAAGTTTAAAGCTATATGTCTTAGAATACCAGGAGTATTAACTTTAAATTTTAAAAATAATTACCCAATTATAATTAAAATATTGAAAAAAATAATAAATAATAAAAATGTTTTAATTTATAATCCAAATAAAAAATTTAATAATATTATAGATGTGAAAGAAATTGTAAGATTTATAAATTTTAAATTGAAAAAAAAAGAACTTATAGGAGGTGTATACAATTTATCAGCATCAAACCCAATAAAATTTATTCAAGTAGTCCAATTAATTAAAAAAATAATTAAATCTAAATCAAAAATAATTTCTAAAAAATCAAATAAAAAATCATTTATTATTTCAAATAAAAAAATACTTAATAAACTAAACTTTAAAACATCCAGTACAAAAAAAATTATTGCTCGTTGCTGTATACTTTAAAATGGAGAGTTCTGTGCCCCCCGAGACT